>OGYA01000924.1_pt1 | contig 21495 bp, 21 predicted proteins | sample 1576401 | NCBI WGS metagenome assembly OGYA01 (sample SAMEA3541485, study PRJEB24748) | human gut metagenome | biome: human gut; feature: human-associated habitat; material: faeces | place: China | collected 2012 | reverse complement strand
CGCTTACGTGCGATACATGTCACTGGCACTTAGCGAGGTCTTTTACGTACCTAGTGCAGTGGCTCGTTATGAGCACTTGGCGTCTGTCTTTAGACGCTTACGTGCGATACATGTCACTGGCACTTAGCGAGGTCTTTTATGTACCTAGTGCAGTGGCTCGTTATGAGCACTTGGCGTCTGTCTTTTAGACGCTTACGTGCGATACATGTCACTGGCACTTAGCGAGATCTTTTACGAGCTTAGTGCAGTGGCTCATTGCTTTCATGATATACCATATAAAACAAAAAAATAAGAACGGCATTTATGAAAAAATGCGTCCTTATTTGCACATAAGCAGAATTTGAAACTGAGGGGCATTCCACGCCCGGAACATTCTATCCGTTCTTCCTGTACTCCTTGGGAGACATACCGTAATAGGTCCTGAATATTCTGTAAAAGTAGCTGGTATTGTCATACCCCACAGCAAAGCTCACGTCCGCCACCGGCATGCGCGTGCTGTGCAGGAGAAACGCGGCCTGGTTCAGCCGTTTAATCTGCAGTAATTCCTTGTAATTGCGGCCCAGCAGGCGGTTGATGGCACGGCTGAGCCAGTACACATCATATCCCATCAAAGCTGCCAGCTCTGTCAGGCTTCCCTCCCGGTAATGCTCGTCTATGTAGCGCAGCACCTGAAGGGTAAGCTGCTGCTCAAAGGATTGTTCGCTGTCGCGGTTTACCCGGATCCGCCCCGTATAATGCATAAGATGCCGCAGCAGCAGACCCATGGTAGTCTGGTTCATGGCCTGCATTCCTTCCCGCTCATGCATAAGGGACCACACCAGGTTTTCCACCAGGTTCTGGACCGGCAGCACATCCGCAATCTGGAAATGAAGATAGCGTCCGTACCTGGTATCGTCGCAGAGGCATCCCACAATAAAATCCCGCAGCAGATTCTCCTCCTCCCCCATCATGCGGAAGGCCGTATCAAAAAATTCGGGAAGAATGATAAAATTCACCGCAATGTCATCCTGACCCGCAGGCTGGATTTCCTGGACCGCGTGCTGGTTTAAAAACAGCAGTTCCCCTTCCTTAAGCTTCAGTTCCCTGCCATCCACCACATGGGTGGTCTCTCCCCTGCACATATAGATTACCTCCACATAGTTGTGGGTGTGCTCCGGAAAATGCACGAAACGGGTATGGGGCCGGATAGTAATGAGCTGTCCGGCTTCCAGGAGCTTATCGCTGTCAATGACCATGTCCTCACGATCCATATACAGGGTCCTGTCAATATCCGCACTGCCTGCCAGTATCTTCTGTTCTTCTTCTGTAATGACGCTCAGGCTTTGAATCAGCTCCTGGTTCATGTAAATCCCCTTTCTATAATTAAAGAAAACTGACGAAAAGCAATTTTCAGACAAGCAACGGCGCATCCTATATACTCTAATCTCCATTCACCACACTTACCGGTTCCCCTGCGGGAAAAGTATTAAGCAGCTCTTCTATCAGCCAATATTTTGTATCCATTATAAAAAATTATATAATTGTACACGAATAACGCAACCTTTTACTCCCCTTCCCCAGCGGAACCGTCTCTGTTTATTTTAAGAAACGCCTCCATCTCTTCCATGGACAAGGGCTTGGAATAATAGTATCCCTGTATCTGTTCCACTCCTATATCCTCAACCAGCTGTCTCTGGCTTTCCGTTTCCACGCCCTCGGCAATCACTGTCATTCCCAGGTCTCTGAAGGCATGCACCAGATGCCTTATGGTCAGGGCTGAGGTGGGATTATCTATGGACGCCCATACCAGGCTTTTATCCAGTTTAATGGTTCCAAACGGGATGCGGATCACTGTGGCAATATTGGAGTAGCCTGTCCCAAAATCATCCAGTCCCATTTCAATCCCATGTTTTCTCATCTCCAAGGCAAAATCCGTCACCACCTGCGGGTTCTCTGCCAGCGTACTCTCTGTAAACTCGATTTTAACGGCTGACATAGGCGTACCGTTGCGCTGTATGATCTCCAGCACTTTCCGGGACAAATCCGGCTGGGAAAACTGGATGGCGGAAAAATTCACATGGATGGCCTCCATGGGCAGTCCTTTTTCAATCAGCCGGTTAATATATTTACAGACTTCATCCAGAATCACATACGTGAGTTCAATAATAAGACCCGTCTCCTCCGCAATGGGTATGAATTCATTTGGATAGACCGGCCCTATGGAGGTGTGATTCATGCGCATCAGGGACTCCGCGTACAGGAACTGCCTGGTTCTCACTGAGTAGATAGGCTGGTAATACATCTCCACACTGTGATTAGCAAGCTGCTCTTTCAGAATCCTGATGATTTTCTTCCTTCTCTCCAGTTTTTCAAGCATCTCCTGGTCACAATAACAAATCTGTCCATATCTGCCCGTCTTGGCCTGGGACACTGCGTATTCGATGTAACTGACTGCTTCCTCCAATGTTTTCACGTACTCCGATCGCCGTATAACTCCCATCACAACAGGAAGCTTGAACTGGTAATCCTGGTTCTGCCACGGCTGCTTCATGCGGGCCTCTATATCAAGGACACATTGCCGGACGCGTTCCCCCCTGTCATTGATAAACAAAAGCGCAAACTCATCCCCGCTGTACCGGTAGACATTTTCCTTAGGACCTGCACTGCACAGAAAGGCACATACCTGCTTTAAAAAGGCGTCTCCTCCGTGCTGTCCGCATACATTATTAATCTGCCTGAAATCACGTATGGAAACAACCAGCAGAGTGAAATCCTTATCCGGATACCTTCTCAGTAGAAGGTCCAGCATATTCAGAAGTTCCTGACGGTTGGGTACATTGGTGAGATAGTCCAGGGATATCTGACGGTTCTGGAGATGCAGGTAAATAATCAGCAGTGCGCAGGTGGCAGCGGTACCGGACAATATGATATTAGGGTACATCTGTTGGAAAAATATTACAATTACAGCCAATACTGGAAATGTCGCCAATATGTGATAAATATGGCGGTCTATGTAGCGCCTGTTCCTTACCGCAATAACAATGCAGCCGGCACAGTACCCATAAAAAATAAGATAGGTTATAAAAATCAGACTGCCCTGTTCATAACCCTGATTCGCAGTGATATCAAACAGACATTTTGTAAAAAAATTAGACAGTACCAGCAATGTATAGACAGCTCCCGGAATCCCGCCTAACAGAATCATGCGGTAAAGCTGAGGCCTTTCTTCATACAAAACGGAAACCGCATAAAGATAATACACCAGCCCCATAAGAGGTGTCAGTATAAAGTATATGGTGGTGATTGCCCATGTAACCCAGACAGGCACCGGAATATAGCCGCACAGCATAAAAGTAGACAGGATATTGCTCAGCATGGCCGCAAAAGTAACGGTCAGGCACTCCTGGAATATCCTGTTTTTCAGACTTGGCAGATGGCTGCCTTTCCTGGCATACACCCATATAATTCCCAGGATAACCAATGATATTGTTTCCGGAGCTATGTTCCATCTCACCCTTATGTACCTGCCATTTCCCACCCCTGCCCGCTGTACTAAAACCCCTTTTCAATCTTTTTTCTCAACGTGTACAAGGTGTCATCATTTCTTAATCATATACCAAATTTCTGTTTACATCAATAACCAATATGGGAAATATTTCTTTTTTCCAGTCCCGGATTTCCTATATTTATAAGGTTCTCTATACTGTCCTTTCTTCATCCCATGCTTTTTAAATATTTTGCTTTTGCAAATCTTTTTCCAAACCTGAGAAAAGCAAAAAAAGTTCCCGGCTCACATTGCCGCCGGGAACTTTTTGTCAATACAATCGCTTATATAATAGATACATAAGTAATGATAAATGTGATATAATCAAAAAAGGTTATATTACCACTATTTATGTAGGAGGTACAGCCCATGATCAGGGAAGAAGCCATTTATGCGAGACAGTCAGTAGATAAGAAAGACAGCGTATCCATTGAAACACAGATTGATTATTGCAAAAATTTTGCGATAAGCAAGTCACCTAGAATTTTTAAAGACAAAGGATTTTCGGGAAAGAATACCGAACGCCCGTCACTTAAAAAGTTAATTTCTGAAATCCAAGCAGGTAGAATCTCAAAAGTGTATGTCTATAAACTTGACCGTATCAGCCGAAACATAACCGACTTTTACCAACTGTATGAAGTGATGCAAAAGCATGATACCGAATTTGTATCAGCCAACGAAAATTTTGATACTACTAGCCCTATGGGCAGAGCCATGATGGGAATTGTAGTTGTATTTGCTCAAATGGAACGTGAAGCAATCCAACAGAGAGTAAAGGACAATTACTATTACAGGATACAAGATGGCAGATGGGCCGGGGGGCCGGCTCCATATGGATTTAAGAACGCAAGGACAGAAAAAAACGTCCCGACTTTGGAGCGGATAGAAACGGAAATAGAAGTTGTACAAAACGTCTATGCTTTATATAATGGAACGGCTCATCTGTCATTAAATGCTATCGGAACATGGTTATATGATGAAGGTTATCGGACACGAAAGGGCGGACGGTTTACCTCTACAACACTAGCCCGGATGCTACAAAATCCCGTTTATGTAACAGCGGATCAAGAACTCTATAATTTTTTCCGCACCCGGAAAATCCAGTTTTTAAACGAACCGGAAGAATGGGACGGAACAAGATCCGCTTGCATTGTGGCAAAGAAAAACGGTAATCAGTTTATTAGAAAATACGAGGATATGAGCGAACAGACAATTTATTTAAGCAATATTAAACCTGTTGTTCCCAGCCATTTATACATAGATATTCAAGACCGACTATTGAAAAATGAACAGTTTAAACGTGCCAACTCACCCTCCGCTTTAGAAGAACTTGCAGGAAAACTGAAATGTGCAAAATGCGGTCACGCTATTAAAGCATATAGCAGGAGTACAACTTTAAGACCTTATCTTTCTTGTCATGGCAAGACCGTTTTACGCCTATGTGATTTGAGTTTTAAAGATGTGGATTTTTATGATTTACAAGAAAATGTCGGAATGGAGATTCAAAAATATTTAGATAACACCCATTTAAAGAAACAGCAAAAACTGGAAGAAAACAAGGTGCTATCAGATCAAAAAAATGAATTAGAAAATCAGCTTAAAAATTTAATTGATATAGCCGCCGTTGGTGGTGTAACTGCCGAAACGCTCCAAAAAGCCATAGAGGAAAGACACTTTAAAATTTATGAAATCGAGTTGCAGATGCAAAAAAACAGCGTTGCCGCCGATTACCTACACATAAATTTGTTAAACAATTCAGAATTGAATTTTTATCATGGAGCCGATGGAAATATTGATTATGCAATGTTGACCGAAGAACAAAAAAAGGAGATTGTTAAAATCCTAATTGATAAAATTCTTGTCCAGAACAACGGGGAATTTGAAATCATATGGAATATGTAACAGCTAAAGAAAAGCCGGGAAATCAAGACCCCGGCTTTTTGGCTAACGATATTTTTTTGTGTTCCTCCGCTTTATAATGACTAAACAAGTCCGTCCCGTTGCCGTAAGAGCATAGCGCATCCACAGCCCCGATAAAACCAAAATTAAGATATTTCCGCAGAAATTTTATTGCATCGTCCCCCTCGATTTTAACCCTTTTCCCGTCCACAGTTCCCCAAATAGAATATTTATATCCATCATCATGACAATAAAAAAATTCCGCTCCCGTTTCCTTGTCTTTGTACTTTTTCACCCCCTCGTCAAAGTAAATCCGATCCGTTCCTAACCGCATTTCCAAAAATCCGATTAAATCAGCCTTGCACGCTTTTTCAGCGTTTTTCTTTGCGTCCGTGTATGTATCAATCATTTTCCTTTTCCTCCTGCCCCTTATCCGCTTGTTTGGAATCTTCCTTGATCTGTATATTGTGCCATTCCTCAATAGCAACCATTCTTTTTTCATAACTGCCCCGAAAAATTACATCCGGGTTAATAAGTATATACCCCTCCGCCAGTCTCAGAAATCCGCCTTCTTTTAATTCTGCTATTGTAGTTGATACAGTACGGAGAGATGCGCCGCAACCATCAGCTATTTGTTGTTGTGTCAAGTAGATCCGATTGGTTCCTTTTTGTGCTGAAAAAATCAACCACATCATAACGGCTGTTTTTTTGTTCCCGATTCCCTTTGTTGTTTCCACAAAATTTTTCCACCAGATTTTATGAAAATTGAAGTCTCCTTCCTCCATTGTTATTTGATGAGCGGAAACGATTTCCCCAGTATTGGGATCAACTAAAGTTTTGCTTGAGTGTCTCTGTAATTTACTTGTTTGTTGCATCTGAAATCCTCCATATGATTTTTATTTATGAGGTATGCCCTCAATAGTAATATGGAGTGTTTTAGAAAAATCGTGCGCAATTTCTTGCACTTTTTTTGAAAAAATTTTGCGTATGGGAAAAGTGGCTTAAAGCCCTATAGAATATAGGGGAATTGGAATTTTAGAAAGTTGGTTACTCTTATAGTATTTATATAGTATACCGTGAACCACCGTGAGCAACCATGAACGCCGTGAACACCGTGAACGGAATTGATGCCGTATTGCGTGTTCCTCGATCACGGCTTATGCCGTGGTTGTTTGAGGAAGGAACCGCAGGCGGCTCCTTGTTTGCGAACGTGGTTCGCAGGTTCTCGGATGCTCTTTTGTTCTAGGCGTGTTCTCGGTATATTGCTTTATGTTCTCGGTTACTGTTTTTATGTTCTCGGTATAGTATGACATTAAAACATACATTGAACAGGAGTACAGAGAAAAAATAATCACATGATCAGGATATTAAGAAAGCGACTTCACAGAATGGCTTGTATTGGATTTAAACGAGGGTAGGCGATACCTTTACCACCTAACAGCCTATAACGTGAAATCGCTTTATTTTTTATTGTATCATTCCATTAATTCGTTTTTTCTGGTGGTATAAACTCCAGAATATCCCCAATGTCACACTCAAGCACCGTACACATCCGCCCCAACACGTTAATGTCTAACAGCACTATATCACCGTTACAATACTTGTTCAACTGGGTACGTTGCATCTCTGCTTTTTGAGCAAATTTATTTTTACTAAAGCCCTTTTTAGTCAGCATCTCATCAATGTGTAACCGTACTTTTCCAAAATCACTATCGAGCATAACCTCACCACCTTTATGATGAAAGTATAACCTTGCACAATGAAATCAATAAGTTGTAATTTATCTTGTGTAATTAATTGCACTATGATAAAATTGTAGTGGGGAGGTGAGATCACGAAACGATTAATTATAGTATTAACCTTTATCATGGTATCATTCAGCCTTTCAGCATCAAGCCCACCAGAGCGCATCAGACCCGACACCGGACAGCGTTTCCGTATCTGGCGTTCTTTCTCTAGGACAGGAGGAGACTATACAGATTGCGACATTTGGGTGATCCAATGCACCGCAGATACAGACACAGAAAAGATTCTCAATGAAATCCGGGCTTTTCACGATAAGTTAAACGGAGCACATGAAGAATTGACAATCCACCTTTTCCGCTCTAAAATTGACTTAGAAAACAATGTCGAATTAGCCACAAAAACATACATAAAAGGAGAATAGGGAGTATGAGAAAACACAGGAAATCAACAGCAAAAGTATTGCTTGCAACAATGATTTTGACAGCCACAATGGGGCTTACAACCTATGCCGCAGAGTGGAAACAGGATACTACCGGGTGGTGGTATGAGCAAGACGGGGGCGGCTATGCTACCGGGTGGAACTGGATAGATGGCAAGTGCTATTATTTTGACGGTAACGGATATATGGCGGCAAATACAGAGGTAGACGGATATGCTCTTAATGCAAGTGGAGAATGGACAGTAGACGGAGTTGTTCAGACACAGACAACACCAGTTACAGACGGTAAATCTGTGGCTCAAATTGCACCAAATCAGGAATTAATGGGATTGTTTAGAACAGATGATGGAGTTGGCAAATTTCCTGTATCTCTTGGAACTATGACTGGGGTAAGTGGTAATACGGATATTTACACAGTGAACTATAACAATACAATATTAAAAGTTATGGTACATCGTGAGATTAACCAAATAACAGGATATTTAGGAAAAGCTAAATCTCTATTAAATAATATCCCATCACAGGGAATAGAACTTAATGCCTTTTATGACAACACAGGATATAAGGACGCTAATAATGGAAGAAAGTATGTTGCCTCAACTGGTAACAGCGACCAACTTTTTGGATTGCAAACCGGCACTTATCGCATGACACAATTTTTTGTCGGTAACTATGTAACATCAATCGTATTGACACAAGGAACAGATGGAAATTGGTACATTTATCCGGATAGTCAAATACATTTTAATTAAGAAAATCCCCCTCATAAAAAGGAGAAAATACACATGAAAAAATCATTGATAACCCTAACCACAGCCGCAATTATGGCAGTAAGTTTGAGTATAACATCATGGGCTATGACAGCGGAAGAAGTCACAGCCAAGAACCCGACAAGCTACACAGCCGGGACTAATAGCATATATGGCCCCTCTCTTTCACAAGATCAATTAGGCGCAGTAGCACAGGCAACAGCGGACTTTATGACGAACAACATCACGGACAATATGGAAACCGACCAGAAGATCAAGGCGGCATATAACTACATCAAAGACCGTACAACGTATGTCGATTGGAACGCCGTCACAGGAGCCAACACCGCCTATACGCTTGTTACCGGGCAGGGGGCATGTTCTGGCATGTGTAGGTCTATGAAAGCCCTATGTGACGCAATGGGGGTAGAGTGCTACCATGTCCACAGTACGTCAAACGACCATCAATGGAACCTCGTCCGCTATGGTGATGGAATACTCTATCATGTGGATATAGACGCTAACAAATCAGCAGGGCAGGATATTATATACAAAAGCCTTACCCACCCGCTACCGTTTGATACAAGCGCATATCCGACAGTAGGACAGGTGCAGGAACAGACACAGGATACCACACCACAGCCCACAGATGGACAGCATACCATGAGAGCGTCACAGGATGGCGCAAATACTGGTATGTGGTTTGATGAAGACGGATTACCTTTATATGCAGATGAAAGTCATTACGGAACAATGTGTGATGTTATAGATCCAAGAGTTGGAACTTTCCACTTTTCTAGTGAGATAGGTAACATCAATCCTGTTGACCATTATGTAATGGTTGATGGGTGGAAAAAGGCTAATTCTTCCATTTCTAGTTCTATTCCATGGGTGGTCGTTGGTGAACCACAGAATTATGCGTTTGAGTATGACAAAACATATTCATTAGATTTTACAGGAAACAATATGTCTGGTGAAGAATTATCGAAATATTGCTTAGATAATGATTTAATTATTGTTATTTCAGTAATTGATAAAAATGCCTCTTCTGATACGAATAAAAAAACCGGATTGGAATACAGATTATATTACGCCACCCCCCAAAGCGTCCCCACCGGGGAAATTGGATAAACACCCCTTGCGCCCTCCCAACCGGGGGCGCATTTTCATTTTGAATCCGCTTTATATCCAGCTTTCAGAGCAACAAAAAAAGGGCTATCATGCCCTTATACCTCTAAACGATTTATCGTGTCTTGAATCCGTCTTTGTGCTGTTTCAAAATAGCCCTCGTTAATCTCGTACCCTATATATTTCCGTCCCAATTCCGCACAAGCTACTGCCGTAGTTCCCGAACCAAGGTAAGGATCAAGAACTAAATCACCCGGTCTTGAACTGTTTTCAATAAGTGTTTTTACTATGTTTAGGGGCTTAATTGTAGGATGCGGATAGTTCTTTTTATCTTTAACATTGATGGGCTGAAAATAGGCAGTTTTTGCTGTTTCGTATGAATTAGGTTGACAATATCCACCCTTACGAAAATACATACAAAATTCCTTGTCAGAAAGATATTTGTTGTGGTATGTAGGCGGTGAATTTGTTTTGCACCAGATAAGGATTTCAAAAGAGCATCTCATTTCTTTAACAAAAAAATTTAGATAACCGGGTATCTGTGCCTTGTTGCACCAAATATAACAGTTGATTCTTTTCATAACCCTTACCAGTTCGGGCAGGATTGCAGGATCAAGGCCACTTACAAGCCCATTTTCCCGTAATGCGTCATTGACTGGCTGAATAGTCCTTGCTAGTCGTGTATTGCCCCCGGCATGGGTATCTTTGATTAGATAGGGAGGATCAGTTACAATTAAGTCAATAGAACCGCTTTCAAGGGCTTTTAACCCCTTCAAACAGTCTTGATTATAAATTGTTCCATAGGGGGATTGAGAGCCGAGAACAGGCGTTTTATTTGTTGCATCAGTCATATATTTCACTCCTTTTAGGCACTCAAATGCCTACATAGGAATGATGCAAGAAAGGGGATGACAACATATCCATTTTTTGGTATAATCTATGAGCAAATAATTTCTTAGGAGGTTTCCAACATGAAAGAGGAATTGATTACTGTATCAGTGGACGAGCTGAAAGAAGCAGAGCAGGAGATGAAAGAGTTTGTTGCAGAACAATTTACCGATTACGCCGAGGAAAATATACAAGAGATAAGCGAAGAACACCAAATAAGCGAAAAATTGATGAAAAATATGGTGGATTGTGCAAAGCACTGGATGCAACTGGACGATTTTGATCTTGATGACTTTCATATGGCGTGCTATGCCATGTTACTTGAAGAAATTAAATTTAGTGTTGACGAACTTTGTGCCTACATAGTAGACCCCGAAAAATTCAAAAAAGATTTTCTGATTACGGATGAATACGGCTTATTAAGTTACAGAAATGTAAATGAACATGGCGTAAAAGATTATGTGAATTACAAATGTCAGCTTGATATTTACCGGATGTTACAGCAAAATCCCGATTATGACTTTGGTTTGTAAATAAATCCCGTTTCCAATTTAGCCGTTTCCGTTTCTGTTTTATATCCAGAGCCGGGAACGGCTTTTCACATAAAAAAAGGGCTGACCGCCCTTTACCGTTCTGGTTCCTCGTCCTCGTCTATATCCTTAAAATATTCGTCCTCAAACTTATCCCTTACACGTTCAAAGTCATCCGCATCATATGACGCAACTTGTGATTTGATATAGTTGTCAAAATTAAAACTATGCTTTTCCTCGTATTCCTCATGGTATTCATTGTAGACCGGTTTTATCTGCTCAATAATTGCCCTAGCTGTCATTAAATCCCCCAGACATTCACCAACCCAATTATCGTATTTTCCCCATTCTTCAGCATCAATTACAACTAAAGATTTACCTTTTCTTTTCGTCCGTTTAATCGTAAGTGGTGGGGCGTAATCCTCTAAACACAAATCAAAAAACATATGCCGCCACTTTAAAACCTCGTCATACAGTATATTGTCTAGCTCTGATCTGTCAATTAATATTTGTTCGTTTTCCATTTTATAAAATCCCCCTTTTACCCTATAATGCAAGTTGACATCATGCAAAATTCTATTATTAGCGGCTCCGTCCCCGTTCCCGATTAATTTTCTTTTCTGGCGGTGGTAGTTCCTCACCGATTGCCAACTTAACCGCCCTGTTAATGTCATTTAGTAAGCATGGTTTACTCTTTAAGGTGTCAGCCAATTCCGTTATTGTCTGCCCTTCCAAACTCTGTAAAGTCTTAACCTTTTCATTCAATACTTTTGCTTTATGCTTGCTCTGTTCCTCATGTTCTTGATCAGACCCCACTTGCCCCCGATCAAGTCCGTATTTGCTTGCGACCTGCTCAAAAAAGAGGTCTTGCATCTTACGATAGGATTGCCGTCCCCCTCTTTCCTGCCAAAACTGCCCCCGGTTAATTTCCGGGGAAACGTCCACATATTCATATAAAGTTTTCCCGGTTTCGTCTTTAGCTCTGATAGCGTGGCCTTTTTCATCACGAATACATTTTCCGTTTTCGTCCTTCATGTAAACGTCTTTCCGTTTACTTTTACCGGATATGATCGGGATATAATCAACGTGCATATGTGGTGACGTTTCGTCAAAATGAACAGTTGCGGATATAATGTTTTCTGAACCTATATAGTCTTTAATAAACCTCAAAGAATCGTTAAAATACTTCTTAATTTGTATCGGTATATCCTCACGGCTCCACTCTTTAGCCGCTCCACAATCCCACCCCAACGACTTAAAAAAATCGGGGCTTGCTGTAATCATAATCTGTTCCATTGTGTTTTGATTTTTCTTATTCGGTATCTTTACACCCAGCTTATCAAGGCGATTTTTCCAAGCCCTATAAAGTGTCTTTTCACTGTTTCCGATTGTTATGTTTAGGTGTGATCTGTCTTTGTCAATATCTCCGTTTTTATGTTCGTATTGCTCCCGATATTCTTCCCGACCGATAAAGTTGATGCTGCCGCTTTTGTACGTTGCTACCCTCAAAATTTGACTTCCCATTATAGTGTTACCCCCCGTTACGTTATTATGGCTACTGCCTACAAAATTCAGTATGTCATAAGTGATGCACGACAGTAGCCATAACTCACTACGGGGACTTGTCCCCTCTGTTCGCCCTGCCGGGGGCTTTATTTCTGATCCACGAATCTGATTCTTGCCAAAGTTCCCCCAAAAGCGCAATCAAGGCGGAACGGATAAAACCGTTCCACCTCGCCACAGGGTGATCGCTCCCATTCCGTCAAGGCTAAACTTTGCGCCCATTCTGGGCGGCCTTGACTCCATTCCCGCTCTGATCCAGTCCGGGGAATGTATTTCTAAAGTACATAAAAAGTCTTTACTTTTGTATCTAATAGTTATGCCTCTGCTTTCCATCCTTCCTTCATTGTGCCCTTAAAATTCATAAGGCGGGTTGCCGGAAAAATCAGCAATCACACCGTGGGGATTCTCCAGGTAAAAAACAACAAAAATGGGATTGTCGGCTGTATTATACTGGCCTTTCACAATCGGATTGGCCATGCAGGCTTCCTTTACCTCCATATTATCTTCAAAAACTGCCCTGCCGTGGAGACGAAGCCACGCATAAGCGGGATCAGAAACAGATACTTCCACCTCCGGATTGGCCTGCATGTCCTTGTACACATCCTTCTGGTTGTTGGTGCAGAACCACAGCTTTCCATCTTTCTCAAAACAGAACATGAAGGGACGGCACTTTGCTTTCCCATCCCTGCCAACGGTCCCCAGATACTGTACAGGATTTGCCTGTAAAAAATCCACAACTTTATTCATCATAATTCTCATCCTTCCTTTAACTTATTTTTTATACCAGTATTATAAAATGCGTACCGTGCGCCTGCAAGAACGCACTTTTAAGTGGGATAGTCACCTGACAGTGCTATAGTATCTTAAAGATACCATTTGTTTTACAATTATTTTAAGGTATTCTAACATTTTTTGTTGAAAAATCCCAGTAACTCTGTTACAATCCCATTAAGAAGATCTTATCTTAACCAATCATTTAGGAGGGTATTATGGAACAAATGTTATTCTTAGTCCCAGTAGTGGGGCTGCTTGGACTCCTGTTTGCTGTCATTTTAAGACAGCAGGTCGTCAAGGAGGATCCAGGCACTGACAAGATGCGTGAGATTGCTGACGCAATCGCAGAGGGCGCCAATGCATTTCTGGCTTCTGAGTACCGCATACTGGTCGTTTTTGTAGCTGTGTTATTCTTTGTCATCGGTTTCGGAACACGGAACTGGATTACAGCCGGATGTTTCCTTGTGGGAAGCGGATTTTCCACCATGGCCGGTTATCTGGGCATGAACGCCGCCATCCGCGCCAACAGCCGTACCGCTAATGCTGCCCGTACGTCCGGCATGCACCGCGCACTGGCCCTTGCATTCTCCGGCGGAAGCGTTATGGGAATGGCCGTGGTAGGCTTAGGCCTGCTGGGCGTAGGCGTTCTCTACATAATTACAAGAGACGTATCCGTTTTATCAGGCTTCAGCCTGGGCGCTTCTTCCATCGCACTTTTTGCCCGTGTGGGCGGAGGCATTTACACCAAGGCAGCTGACGTTGGCGCTGACCTGGTAGGCAAGGTAGAGGCCGGCATTCCAGAGGACGATCCCCGTAACCCAGCTGTTATCGCAGACAACGTAGGCGACAATGTAGGCGATGTGGCCGGTATGGGTGCCGACCTGTTTGAATCCTATGTGGGTTCCCTGATTTCAGCTCTGACACTGGGACTGGTTTTCTATCAGGAAGCAGGCATTGTTTTTCCGCTGGTGCTGTCAGCATGCGGTATCATTGCCGCAATCATAGGCTCCCTGTTAGTCAAGAGCATCGGCAATTCCGATCCGCACAAGGCATTAAAAACAGGCGAGTACAGCGCAACCGCTTTGGTAGTGGTCTGCTCCCTTATCCTCAGCCGCATATTCTTCGGCAATTTCATGGCTGCCTTTACCATCATTACAGGTTTATTGGTAGGCGTGCTGATTGGAGCTGTCACTGAAATATATACATCCGGCGATTACCGTTTTGTCAAAAAAATTGCCAAGCAGTCTGAAACCGGCTCCGCCACCACCATTATCAGCGGCCTTGCAGTGGGAATGCAGTCAACCGCAGTTCCTATCCTGCTGGTGTGTGTGGGTGTTCTGATTTCCAACAAACTTATGGGCCTTTACGGAATTGCCCTGGCAGCCGTAGGCATGCTGTCCACCACCGGAATCACCGTAGCCATTGACGCTTACGGTCCCATCGCTGACAATGCAGGCGGAATCGCCGAGATGGCCGGTCTGGACAAAAACGTCAGGGATATAACTGACAAGCTGGACTCTGTTGGCAATACAACCGCTGCCATCGGCAAAGGTTTTGCCATCGGTTCTGCTGCCCTTACAGCTCTGGCCCTGTTTGTTTCCTATGCTGAGGCAGTAAAGCTCACCACCATTGACATCCTTAACGCGCATGTTATTGTAGGACTTTTCATCGGCGGAATGCTGACATTCCTCTTCTCTGCCATGACCATGGAATCCGTATCCAAGGCCGCCCATCAGATGATTGAGGAGGTACGCCGCCAGTTCAGGGAAAAACCCGGTATTCTCAAGGGAACTGACCGGCCTGACTACGCTTCCTGCGTATCCATTTCCACCAAAGCCGCCCTTCGCGAGATGTTCCTGCCAGGTCTGATGGCAGTGCTGGCGCCTCTGGCAACCGGTCTCATCCTGGGACCATCTGCCCTTGGCGGACTTCTGACCGGCGCTCTGGTAACCGGTGTGTTAATGGCCATCTTCATGTCCAACTCCGGCGGCGCATGGGATAATGCAAAGAAGTACATCGAGGAAGGAAACCACGGCGGCAAAGGCAGTGATTCTCATAAGGCCGCTGTAGTTGGCGATACAGTTGGCGATCCCTTCAAGGATACCTCAGGTCCTTCCATCAACATTCTTATTAAGCTGATGACGATTGTGTCTCTGGTATTTGCTCCTCTGTTCCTGCAGTTTGGAGGATTAATTTAATCTCAAAGCCAAATTCTCTTTATGGCTATACAACAGTTAATGGGAAGGAAAATCCAAACCACGGATTTTCCTTCCCATTATTTTATTAAAATCCTGTTGATAAGGGGCTGTATCCTGCCCCAGCAATCCCCGACACAATCTCATCCGCCAGCCCGTCCAGGGCCTTCACCACCTCGTCTATCTGCTCCGGCTTCATGTTGTCAATATGGAAGCCTCCGGTGCACACCACCACCCGGCCGGTTTCCCTGCACAGTTTCTCCGCCAGCCTCCGGCACAGGGCCTCGTCCTTGTGGCCTGTCAGGTTCAGTATGGAAGATGTGACGCTTATGGTTCCGTTTCCTGTCAGGGACGGCCTTGGCACTGACTGGACCGTACATCCAATATGCGGCTTGTCTCCTCCTTGTATAAAGGCCAGAATATCCTCCCCTAAAAAAGCAGCGCCTGCCTCCATATAAGAACAGGACAGTTCCTTTCGTCCCCTTATAATCCAGTCCATCTGCGGTACTCCTTTCCCTCGATTCCAAACGGCTCCAGCAGCCTGGAAGCAATATGATATATCATCTCCTCCATATTCTCCGGCCTGTGATAAAAGGTCATCATGGGAGGAATTATTCTCACTCCGGGCATCATGGACAGCTCGTACATATTCCTCAGGTGTATGGGGCTTAAGGGGGTCTCCCTGGCTGCCAGGACCAGCGTCCGCTGCTCCTTGATGGTCACATCCGCTGCCCGCAGAATCAGATTTTCAGCATACCCTCCATGGATTCCGGCAATGGTCTTCATGCTGCAGGGCACAATCAGCATCCCTTCCGCGGCAAAGGATCCGCTGGCAGGCCCGGCTCCAATCTCATCCGGGCCCAGGACATGGTCAGCCAGCCCTTCCACCTGCTCCGCAGACAGGTCCGTCTCCTGGCCTAATGTAAGAACAGCACTGTGGCTCATAATGAGATAGGACTCATATTCCGGCTGTTCCCCTATTAACTCCAGACATTTTACCAGGATGGGCAGCCCGCTGGCTCCTGTAGCCCCTACTATAATCCTCTTACCCCCACGGTTGGCACCCGTGCTTCTCATGAAATCTTCCCCTCATTTTTCTGCTTTACCCATTCGGACGGGTCCAATTCCATGAACCTGGCCCGTACAAAGCGGTCCTTCTGGTCAAATGGGACCGTGCAGTCAAAAATAGTCTTACAAGCAATGCCATGGTCCCTGATGCTCGGTGAAAATGCCGGGTCATTGGACGGGTCCAGAGGATGGCATCTCACCCCCGGAATGGTGATGGTATCCACATCTCCCTGGAACCTTGTGTTCATGGCCCATAGCACATCGTTCATATCAAAACAGTCCACGTCCTCATCTACCAGGAAAATATGCTTCAATTCACTGAAAGCGGAAAAGGCCAGAAGGGCTGCCTGTCTCTGCCTGCCTTCATCACTGGCAACAGACTTCTTAAACTGAAGCACCGCCATGTATTTTCCGCCTCCGGCAGAACAGCAGTATACATTCTGAAGCCGGCCCGGCATGGCTTTTTCCACCATACCGTATATGCTGGCCTCTGTGGGGATTCCAGCCATGGACACGTGTTCCTCGCTGGGCCCGATGCAGGTCTGCATAATGGGATGCACCCTGTGGGTGACCGCTTTGACCTTGATGAGCCAGCACTGGTCGCTGGCCGGCCCTGTATATCCGGGAAATTCCGGCATGGCAAAGCCTGTATGGGTGTTCTGGTCCTCCTTGACTCTCACGTTGGGAACCACCTCTCCCTCAATGACGTACTCCGCATTGGCTATGGCCAGTTCATCCACGGTCAGGCACCGGCACAGTTTTACCGGCTCTCCCCGAAGCGCACCTGCCACCGACAGCTCGTCATACCCCAATGGCGTGGTGGGCGGTTCAAAGCAGGAACCAATCTCAATGGCCGGATCCACTCCGATGCTGATGGAGATGGGAAGCCTGCGGCCCAGCTGCTCCGCCCTCTCCGCCATGGCTCCGATATGTCTGGCACCTGGCGTAAAGAAAATGGACAGCTCATCCCTGCCCTGGATACAGAGCCTGTGGATAGTCACATCATGGGCCCCTGTATCCGGATGGGCAGCATAGCACATGCCCAGAGTAATATATGGGCCGGCGTCATAAGGCGTGTTAGTTGGCGCAGGAACCAGCTTATACAGGTCAAAATCCGGCTCATCAGCCCTGTGCACCACCTGCTGGCAGACCGGTTCCCCCTGGCACATCACCGGTAAAACCGGCTTCTCCACACTGCGGCAGAGCATCTTTCCCAGCTCCTCCGGCTTACAGTCCAAAAGGGCAGCCACACGCTTCCTGCTGGCCAGCACGCCGATGGCAACACTGGCATCGGGATGTCCCTTCACATTGTGAAAAATCATGGCCGGGCCTTCCTTGGTAGGCCGCTTTACCGTACCTCCCGCTCCCACATACCGGTACACCCCGGATAATTGCGCCATTGGCTCAACCTCCACGTCTGTTTCCAGCAGCTGCCCCGGCAGCTCTGCCAATAATTCCAGCGCACTTCTCAAATCCCTGACCTTCTTTGCCATATCATAATCTCCTGTCCGGCGTTTCTTACCATACGCCTGTTATCATTTCTTTTCTCATTGACGGATGTTTCATGCATCGTGCTTCTGTCACACAGCTTTTGTCACACGGCTTATACCTCACATCTTCTATCTCACATCTTAACGGAAAAGGACTGGAGAATCAATTCATCTTATGGTATAATTGTTTCCAAATTGGAATGTATTCACAAAGCAAACCGGAACATATAAAGAACAGGTATGAATCTGAATATGCCCTCTCATATGTCCCAGAAAGAAACGGATGACAGATATGACCTTTGAACAACTGGATTATTTTATTGCGGCCGTTCAATGCGACACCTTTTTGGACGCCGCGGAGACACTTCACATCAGCCAGTCCGCCCTGTCCAAACAAATCATGAAGCTGGAAAAGGAACTGGATATCCAGCTGTGGGACAGAAGCCGGCGCTCCGCCGTCCTGACAGAGGCAGGGCACATGTTCTACGAGGAAGCCCTGAACCTGTCCAAAGAATACCGCAGAACCCTCTTTCGAATCAGCGAATTCAAGGAAAAAGCAGGCCAGAGGCTGTCCATCGGCACCCTCCCCATCCTGTCCCAGTACCATCTCACAGCCATGCTGAAGGATTTTGCAGACAGCCATCCCCTCATCCATGTTTTTCTGGAGGAAGTTGAGGAACACGACCTGCTGCAGGGATTTTCCAACAACGCCTATGACCTCATCATCACCCGCAGCAACATGCTGGACAGTAAAACCCATACCTTCCTTCCATTGGCAGAAGACAGGCTGGTTGCAATCCTGCCTGAAAACCACAGACTGGCAGACAGATCCTGCATCTCCCTGAACGACATTGCCGGAGAGGGCTTCATACTGATGCACAGCTATACATCTATCTACCATTTCTGCATGGACCTGTTCCAGAAGGCTGGAATCCGCCTCCATCTGCTGCGCACAGCCCGCATGGAATCCATTATCAGCGCCGTGGCTGTCCATGAAGGCATCAGCCTGCTGCCGGAGGAAAATTTCAGGCTGTTCCAATATAAAGACATTGTCTCTGTTCCCATAGAGCCCGCCGGCAAACTGTCCATCGGCATAGCCGGAAAAAAGCAGGGACAGGTTTCATCTGCCATGGCCGAATTTCTCCGCTATGCAAAAGGTTATACGCGCTGAACCTGCTCCGGCACCACGGCCCACATACGGACAGGAAGTCCTGTGGCTCCCTCAATAGGAGGGAACACTGCAAACACAATGGCTCCGGCCGCTGGCACCTGGTCCAGATTGCACATGACTTCCACCTGCAGCTTTCCCTTGTCCAGCAGATAGCGCTCACAGGCCAGGTCCCCTGACCGGGCTGCCAGTACCGATGCATCCGTATCCAGCGTTTCGTGTCCGTTGGCAGCCGCGTTCCGCACCTCGTAGATGTATCTCAGTGCCTCCATGGACCACCCTGGAAAATGCTCCCCGCCCTCCTGGTCAAAATTTGAAATAGCGTCCATATCCGGCCACCGCCTGCTCCAACCGGTATAAAGGGCCACAAAAGCCCCATCCGGAATATCCCCGTACGCGGCCTCAAACTCCCTGATGTCCTCAACGGTCACAGCATATTCCACATCTTCTTTCACCTTTTCAGAGATATCAATGACCACCAGGGGAAAGACCATGTCCTTGACGCCGTACTGCTCCGACAATGCCTCCCCCTTGATAAAATGTCCCGGAAAATCAATATGCGTGCCGAACTGCCCCGGAAATTTGAAGGTCTGAATCAGACATTCCAGTTCATTCCCCCAGTCATATACGGTTTTTGAAAGTTCCACAGCCCCCTCCGGAATTCCTCCCCAGTACGGGCTGTCGTTGTTGAGCGGGTGGGACAGCTCGACCCAGCGGCACCTCTTAAGCCTCTTTAAATCTTCCCATAATTCATACATGTTCCGGTTCCTCCTGTCGTATTTTTGCTTCTTTTGTTAAATTCTAATGACTCCATTATAGCGTGTACGCTGGGTCATTACAAGAAAAATACGCCCACCTTTTATATCACCTTTTATATCATCCCGGAAGCACCGCATTCCTGTCCCCGGTTATACCGCAATCCTTCAGAGATATCTTTATATTGGTAAACGGCAGCGGGATACGGTAATGGTCCCACCGCCAGTTCAGGCAAACAGCCCTGGAATACCCGGCCTGGACTTCAATGAAATTCTTCTTTCCCTTTTCAGCCAGGTAAAATCCCAGGGTTTTCGGAACCCTTCTTGGCCCCAGAGGTCCGTCCATGGCCGCTGCCAGAGTCTTTCCGGGACACCCTGCCTCCTCGATCAGATTTCTCAGAAAATCCCGGCTCCTGCAGCCGTCCGGAACCCTTATGGCCTTTCCATTACAGCGTTTGATTATATTTTCAATGTAATCCCCGCGCCCGTCTGAGGTCACTATGACCGCTATGTCACGTCCCTCCGACAGTCTCCTGAGCAGCAGGTTCATCAAGAAGCTGTCCTCATGCCAGAAACCAATGACAGCGCCCCTGTCAGGCATATCTTTGGTCCATATATCGGGCATCTCCACTTCCAGCCGCACCGTCTTCTCAAGCAGCCTTAAATAGCCGTAATATAGACGGCACAAGCATGCCTTTGCCATGTTCTTCATAACCGGCATCCTCCTTCTGTCCTGTCATAAGTCCGTACTGTTCTGCTGCCAGAGCTGCAATCCGTCCGGATTCATACAATTCTGCTGTCTTACGGGCCTCCTCCGACATTCCTGACCAGACCCCCCGTTCCAATACCAGCCGGGCTGCAGCGGCAGCAAAAGCCTCCGGGGCTTCTTCTGTCATATATCCGTTTATTCCCTGTCTGACCACATCCACAACGCCGGAGGCCCTAACGGCTGCTACGGGACAGCCCGCAGCCATGGCTTCCAGCAGCACAATTCCCTGTGTCTCAGACTTGGACGCAAACAGAAAAGCATCTGCCGCATTCAGATAATGCCGCACCCGGGTATTCTCAATCTTCCCCGTAAATACAATCTGGCGGCTGATTCCAAGCATTCGGGCCAACTCCTCCAGATGGCGTCTCTCGGTACCGTCCCCAATTACCATCAGACGGAAGTCCTGCCCCAGTATGTCCCTAAGACGCGCAGTACCCTGAAAAAGAAAATCCAGGTTTTTTTCCTTTTCCAGCCGCGCTGTGGTGGCAAAAAGGTACGGACACCCGTTCCCGTACATATTCCGGATTTCAGAAGAAAGCATCTCATCGTATTGGAACGAAACACGGTCCAGACCTGTGGGCAGTACCGATATTCTGGTTTTTGTACCCTGCTCCAGAAGATGGTCCTTCATCGTGGAGGTTGGGGCAAATACCAGGTCGCACTGGTTGGAAAATGCGGTAATTAAGGCCGGAACCAGAATCTCCTTTCCATACCTGGCAATCCGGCTTACCGGATATTCGCCGGAAGCCATAGCCTCATATAACTTAAAATGGTGGAGATATTCCTCATACCGGGTATGGTAGGTGTAGGC
>OGYA01000912.1_pt1 | contig 21629 bp, 12 predicted proteins | sample 1576401 | NCBI WGS metagenome assembly OGYA01 (sample SAMEA3541485, study PRJEB24748) | human gut metagenome | biome: human gut; feature: human-associated habitat; material: faeces | place: China | collected 2012 | reverse complement strand
ACGTTAGAGCAGTGTGCTCTATGAGCTGTTCCAAATGCATCGTTTACGAATACATCGCAAAGAGAAGCAAGGTCTTTGCTGAATGCTTCACCGTTCTTTGTCTCTTCTGCTCTGTAACGTGTGTTTTCAAGAAGAACAACATCTCCGTCTTTCATAGCTTCAACAGCTGCTTTTGCGTTTGGTCCAACTACTTCCGGATCAGCTGCAAATTTAACTTCCTGTCCAAGGAGCTCAGAAAGTCTTACTGCTACTGGTGCAAGTGAAAGCTCCGGCTTTGGCTCTCCCTTCGGTTTTCCAAGGTGGGAACAAAGAATTACTTTTCCTCCGTCAGCGATCAGCTTCTTGATTGTAGGAAGAGCTGCCACGATACGGTTCTCATCTGTGATCTTTCCATCCTGAAGCGGTACGTTGAAGTCACATCTTACAAGAACTCTTTTTCCTTTTACATTGATATCATCTACGGATTTTTTATTAAGTGCTGCCATTTTTCATAGCCTCCTGTATCTTGTCTTTTTCCTGATCGTCTCATAAATTCCGTGTGAATTATCACCAGCAGATATTTAACGATCACATTAAAAAGGATCCGGTCCTACAATAAGACCGGACCCCATTGTGAGTCAATAATTCAGATTAATTCTGAGTATTTAATATAAAATTAAGCCTCAAGAAGTGTTCCGAAGTGTTTGATTGTTCTTACCATCTGGCTTGTGTAAGAGTTCTCGTTGTCATACCATGAAACAACCTGAACCTCTGTTGTACCATCACCAACTGGAAGAGCCATTGTCTGAGTTGCATCAAACAGTGATCCAAATCTCATTCCTACGATGTCGCTGGATACGATCTCATCTGTGTTGTATCCGAAGGACTCGTTAGAAGCTGCTTTCATAGCTGCGTTGATCTGATCTACAGTAACTTCTCCCTCAACTACTGCTGTAAGGATTGTTGTAGAACCTGTTGGTGTAGGAACACGCTGAGCAGATCCGATAAGTTTTCCGTTCAGTTCTGGGATAACAAGACCGATTGCTTTAGCAGCACCTGTGCTGTTTGGTACGATGTTAACTGCAGCTGCACGAGATCTTCTAAGATCACCTTTTCTCTGCGGTCCATCAAGTGTCATCTGATCTCCTGTGTAAGCGTGGATTGTACACATGATACCGGACTTGATTGCTGCAAGGTCGTTAAGAGCTTTTGCCATCGGAGCCAGGCAGTTTGTTGTACAAGAAGCTGCGGAGATGATTGTATCATCTGCTTTCAATGTCTCGTGGTTTGTGTTATATACGATAGTAGGAAGGTCATTTCCTGCTGGAGCAGAGATAACAACTTTTCTAGCACCTGCATTGATATGAGCCTGTGCTTTTTCTTTGGATGTATAGAATCCGGAGCACTCCAAAACTACGTCTACACCAAGCTCACCCCATGGGCAGTTGTTTGCATCCGGGAAAGCATAGATTTTAATCTCTTTACCATCTACTGTGATGGAATCATCACTTGCAGAAACAGTATCTGCTTTCTCATATTTACCCTGAGAAGAATCATACTTCAAAAGGTGTGCAAGCATCTTAGGGCTTGTCAAATCGTTAATTGCTACTACTTCATAACCTTCTGCACCAAACATCTGTCTGAATGCAAGACGTCCGATACGTCCAAAACCGTTAATCGCTACTTTTACTGACATGATATTTCCTCCTAAAAATAGTTAAAATTTTGGTTTGTTAAAAAATATACAAACTTCTAGAACCTATTCTACCCAATTCCGTAATAAAATTCAAGAGTAAATTCAAATAATTTGTATTTTTTTACATTCTGTCATACAACTGCTCATATTTTTTCGCTGAATTCTTCCATGAAAAATCCATTGCCATCCCGCGGTCGATAATCTTATTCCACTCTCTCTTTCTATTATAATAGACATCTTTTGCATAGCGGATGGTATTGAGCATCTCATGTGCATTGTAATTGCTGAATGAGAAACCGGTTCCTTTGCTCTCATATTCATTATAAGGCTCTACGGTATCTTTGAGTCCGCCGGTCTCTCTTACAATCGGAACCGTGCCATATCGAAGACTCATCAGCTGGCTTAATCCGCACGGTTCAAAGAGCGACGGCATCAAAAAGGCATCACACGCCGCATAAATTTTATGCGAACGCTCATTGGAATAGTAAATGTTCGCCGATACACGGTCCGGATATTTCCATGCAAAATGGCGGAACAGATTTTCATACTTTTCTTCTCCGGTACCAAGTACCACAAGCTGTGTATCTTCTGCACAGATTTCTTCGATTACATAGTCAATCAAATCAAAGCCCTTTTGGTCAGTCAATCTCGACACAATACCAATCATAAACTTCTTATCATCCTGTGAAAGACCAAGTTCTTTCTGAAGGCCGCGCTTATTTTTAATTTTTTCTTTGCGGAATGTTCTTGCATCATAATTTGCATAAATAAGTGGATCCTTTGCCGGATTATACTCATCGTAGTCAAGGCCATTCACAATTCCGGTCAAACACCCTGACTTCGCATTAATCAGGCCATCTAATTTTTCTCCATAAAACGGTGTCTTAATCTCTTCTGCATAGGTATCACTTACGGTCGTAATCTGATCTGCGTAAACAAGACCACCCTTTAGATAATTAGCATCCCCAAAGGCTTCCAATTTATCCGGCGTAAAATAGTATGCATCCAGCCCTGCCGTATCCATAACTGTCTTTTTATCCCAGACACCCTGAAATTTCAAATTATGTATCGTCATAATTGACTGAATTCCACGGTAAAATTCACCCTGCTGGAATGCATCATGCAGATATACCGGAATCAGCCCTGTCTGCCAGTCATGGCAGTGAATAATATCCGGGCGGAAATCAATCACAGGCAGTGTTGATAACGCCGCTTTGTCAAAAAAGGCAAATTTTTCAATATCCTGATAAATTTCTCCATAAGGCTTGCTGCCACTAAAATAAAATTCATTATCAAGAAAATAGAATTTAACACCGTTTAATTCCATTTCAAACACACCGACATACTGCTTACGCCATGCAAGTTCCAGATAAAAATGCGTGATATAATGCATCTGGTTTTTATACTCTTCCGGTATCGCAGTGTATTTTGGAATCATAACCCGTACATCATATTTACTCTTATCAAAATACTTTGGAAGTGAACCGACAACGTCTGCCAATCCACCGGTTTTTATAAAAGGAACACATTCAGAAGCAACAAATAATACTTTCTTCAATATCCTTCTCCCCTTTCTTTTTGACACAAAATCATATTGGTATTATTATACACCAAAAAGGGATCGGTGAAAAGATTTTTTTAGGCTTTCATTTTCTGTTCTAACCGTATCTTGTCCGCAATTAGCGCTACAAACTCCGAATTTGTCGGTTTTCCTTTTCCATTATGAACCGTATATCCGAATAATTCATCAATTGTATCCACTTTTCCGCGGCTCCACGCCACTTCAATTGCGTGTCGTATTGCTCGTTCTACTCTGCTTGGTGTTGTCCCATGTTGTTTGGCTATAGAAGGATAGAGAATTTTTGTAATAGAATTTAACATTTCTTTATCGTCAACTGACATCATAATTGCATCCCGCAAATACTGATACCCTTTTATATGTGCCGGCACCCCGATTTCATGAATGATATTGGTAACATCCGATTCAAGATTATATTTCGCCATTTTTTCATTTCTTCGGTTCTCATTTCCCGTAGCAATGAGTTTTGCCCTCGCACCCGGTTTAAATTTCTGTACATGAGAAAGAAGTGTTTCCGACTCGAATGGTTTTAATAAGTAATATGAAGCTCCCAAGGCAAATGCCGTATCCGTAATTCGTTCCTGCGAAATACCGGACACCACAATAATCTCCGGCACCTTTTTCATCTTCTGCTTTTCCTGCAGCCGCTCCATCACACCAAGACCATCTAATTTCGGCATAATCAAATCCAGCAAAAGCAAATCCGGCTCCGTTTCCTCAATCATTCCCAGTGTTTCTACTCCATCTTCTGCCGTTCCCACGACCTGAATCTCATCATCATCCATAAGAATATTCTGAATCATGGATGCCATTCTTGGATTATCATCTGCAATTAATACTTTTAATTTCTGCACAACTAGTACCCCCTTGAAATAATTATAAATTTTTTATAAACTCAATGTGATTAAAAGTATATACCTCTTTTCTCCATATTACAAGAGTAAATTCTAAATTATTTTAATTTTTTATTTATATTCTTTTTATATTTCATCATCTTTCGACTCCTAGTTTCGGTTTTTGACAGCAAATGCGGTTCTTTTTACTGTACCAACATCTCCTCAATAAAAATTCCATAACCTCTTGTCGGGTCATCAACAAAAACATGAGTAACAGCCCCAACAATTTTATCGTTTTGTATAATCGGCGAACCACTCATCCCCTGTACAATCCCGCCTGTCAGTTTTAAAAGCTTTTTATCCGTCACCCTGATTTCCATACTCTTATTATCCCTTGCATTAATTTTTATATCTTCAATTTCAATTTCATACATTCTCGCCCTGCCTTCAAGATTCGCATACAGATACGCCTTTCCGGCTTCAATCTCTTGTTTTCTGCCAACTTCATACGCCTTTCCGGAATAGGCGGACACACGCTCCTGTTTCATCTCACCAAACACACCCTGCTCCGTGTTCTTTTCAATTTTTCCTATCGTATTTTTTGCAATCATATTGATATATCCCTGCAGTTCTCCCGGATTTCCTTTCTCCCCCTTCATAATATCGACTATCTGCGTCTGAAACAATTCACCCCCGTGTAAATTCAACAGCGTCCCGGTATCAACATCTGTAATTCCATGTCCAAGTGTACCAAATTCACCGGTCTTCGTTACATAAGTAAGCGTGCCGATTCCCTGTGTATCCTCTCGTACCCATGTTCCGATTTTATATGTGCCATCTGATGAAAGCACCGGACGCATGGCAATTTTTATCTTTTCTCCGTTTCGGCGTATTAAAACCGTAACCTTTTTATCTTTTGTCCCCTGAATTTCACGGTTTAAGCTTTGAATCGTAGCAACCTTTTTCTGATTCCACTCCAAAATATAATCCCCCGGCTTTAACAAATTTTCACCGGGCGCATAAGTAAGCCCATCTTTTGCCGGGACCTCAGTCGTATCCAGCACTAGCAGACCATTAGTCTCCACATAAATACCAATTGGCTCTCCACTCGGAAAAATCTTTTTCCTTTTCACCACTTTAACGTCCATCCTCTTTACCGGCAGCACACCAAATAAGCGGACCGATACCTCATAACTTCCTAACCGGTTTGACTTCATAGAAAAACTGCCATCCTGATTTTGCACATGCAGAGCCGGAACACTTTGCTCGGTCTTAAAAAACGCCGGAAGGTCCAGTTCCTGTTTTTCCCCGACGTAAGTCAAAACAGAATCAGGAATTTTATTTTGAATATAATCATACATCAAATATCCAATCAATAATACATCAGCCACTAATAATCCAGCCAGCAAAAAACGAACTTTTTTTCTCATACTTATTCCTCCCATAATCGGCAAAATAAAAAAACAGAAGGTTCAAAACATATTGTTTTGGTTCCTTCTGTTTAGTATAGCCAACTTCTATTTTTCTAATTCTGAAAACTATCTGAACTTTTTTGGTTTGCTAACGCTTTCATCTCTCTCGCATTTTCAAGTACCGACTCTGTAATCTCAACACCGCCAAGAATACGTGCCAGTTCCTGTTCACTCTGCGACGTATCCAACGGACGAATCACTGTCTCTGAATGATTTTCATCAACCATCTTTTCAATCAGAAAATGGGTATCTGCCATTGCCGCAATCTGTGCCAGATGAGTAATGCATAGAATCTGGTGGCTTTTACTTAAAAGTTTCAGTTTTTCCGAAACTTTCTGTGCCGTACGTCCACTGATTCCGGCATCAATTTCATCAAAAATCAAGGTCTCAATATGGTCTTTTTCGGCAAAAACCGATTTAATTGCCAGCATAATACGGGACAACTCACCGCCGGATGCGATTTTTCCGAGGCTTTTCTTTGGCTCGCCCGGATTCGTTGCAATCAAAAATTCAGCTTCATCCCATCCGTCCACACCAAATGTATCTTTGCGGCTCCATGAAATTTCAAAATCTACATAGGCAAAATTCAAATCTGATAAAGCTGCCTTAATCTTTTCCTGAAGAATGGAAGCGGTTTCTTTTCTTTCTTTTGATAACTGCTCACATTTCTTTGTCAAATCCGACTCATATTCCTTTATTTTAGCAAGAAGTTTCTCCTTATACTGTTCAAAATCTGCAAGTTTTTGCAGTTTATCCTCTACTTCTTCCAAATGCGAAAGTATTTCTTCATAGGTACTTCCGTATTTCGCCTGCAAATTGTGAATCGTATCGAGTCTTTTCTCTAATTCCGAAAACTCATTGGCATCGAAAGAAAAGTCCTGCATATAATCCGCTGTTTCATGATTAAAATCATCTAAAAGTCCTTCAATCTGCAAAAGTTCTTCCTGCAAGTTCCGAATTTCATCACCAAAGCCTGTAATCCGCTGCATACTCTGTAACGCATGGCTCACAGCTCCCGCGGCCGTATCACTTGTCAAACGGTGTACCAGACCAAGCGATTCCACAATTGTCTCAGCGCCGGATGCTCTGCGGTATGCTTCTTCCACTTCTTCGATTTCACCGGCTTGTAAAGATGCCTGCTCAATTTCCTGTTTTTCGTATTCCAGAAAACTAAGTTCTCTCGCACGCTCCTCATCCGACACATCTTCATCCTGCCACTGTTTTTTCAACGCTGTATATTCACGGTATAAAGCGGCAATCTCTTGTTTCAGAGCGACACACTGTTTGGTGGCAAACTCATCTACAATTGCTAAATGTTTATCCTTCTGCAATAATGACTGGTTTTCATGCTGTCCATGAATGTCAATGCAGAGGGCAGCCACCTGGCGAATCACACTGACCGATACATTTTCACCATTAATTCGGTTTACACTCCGGCTTCCCGTAATACGGCGGGAAATGACAATCTGTCCTTCGTCCGGGTCTACACCTAATCTTGATAATTTCTTTTTTGTCTCTTCATCTTCAATCTGGAAAACAATCTCTACCATCGCAGAGTTGCCATGCTTTCCTATAATTTCCTGCGAAACTCTTGCGCCGAGCGCGATGCCGATAGAGCCAATCAAAATCGATTTGCCGGCTCCCGTCTCTCCGGTAAGAATATTTAACCCGGAAGAAAAATCAACATCAATCTCGTCTATTATCGCAAAGTTTTTTACATGTAAATTTACTAACAATAGTCTCCTCCCATTCCACTACTTTAATTTTGTAACGTTCACGCGGCATCCGAGTTTTACACCGTTGACAACCGCATAAATCGTTGTTATACCTCTCTTACGTCCGGTAACAAGTCCGGTCGATGATACGGTTGCAATGTTAATATCTCTTGAATACCATGTTACACCGGTACTAATCTCGTTTACATGAAGCTGTTCGGTATCATATGGACGAAGGGTTACTGCCTTGCGGTTTAAATCTACAACCAATACATCACAATAACCATACAGTCCGGTCGAAGTCGTTCCGTAAATCGTAGCCTCTCCGGCACGTTTGGTCTTAATCTTACCATATTTATTTACGGTTGCCACTCTCGGATTATCGGAGTGATATTTAATCTTCGTCGTCGAATTAACCGGATTTAAGGTAATGCCGGACTGGGCAATCTTTCCTTTCGCCACGGTAATCTGGCTGTTTGCCACAGTAATTCCCGTTGCCTCAATCGGCTCAACAACATGAAGTATGCAAGTTGCTGACTTACCGGAACCATCTTTTGCCGAAGCCTTAATCTTTACAATACCCTCGCCGGTTCCCAATACTCGTCCGGTACTGCTGACTGTTGCAATCGATTTTTTATTCGTCGTCCACTTCACGGACTTAATCGTCGCATTTTTCGGAAGAACAGTTGCTTTCAGTTTCAACGTACTTCCAACAAGCAGTCTGCCCGAATAACGGTTCAGTTTAATTTTTTTCACTTTACGAACAACACGCACTTTACATCTAGCGTATGCACCGGAACCATCCTTCGCTGTCGCTTTGATATAAGTCGTTCCTAATTTCTTTGCCTTTACCTTACCGCCGGAAGTCACGGTTGCAACTGATTTTTTGCTGCTCGTCCATTTTACCTTTTTATTACTTGAGCCGGTAACTGTGGCTGTCACATAGAATGACTTGCCTTTAGCCAAATATTTGGTTTTCGGCGATACCGTCACCTTCGTATCATTTTCTTTCTGTTTTGGCAGAATCGTAATCAAACAGGATACAGAAAATCCACCATCTGTCGTCGTACCGGTTACCATCGCCGTACCGGCTTTTACACCGGTTACTTTCAGATTGGAAATACCTGCCGCCTCTATTTTTATATTACTATTGGAAGTCTTCCACGTCATTGCCTTATTAAATGCCGACGCTGGATTAAAAATAGGTATCAGTGTAACGGAACTGTCCACACGAACCGTCTTTTCTGATGAGTCTAAGGAAACTCCTTTCACACCATCCTGCACAGTAACCATAATAACAGTCATTGGTCCTGCTGTTTTTCCATTGTAGGCTCTGGCCTCAATAAATGTTGTTCCTGCCTTTGCTCCTGTAACACGTCCATTCACATCTACCGTTGCCACACTATTATTGTAACTTTTCCATATAATAGTGTCTGTCGAATTTGCCGGTGTAAATACTGCCTTTAAATCAGCACTGTCACCCGTTCTTACCGTTAACTCCTTTGGTGTCACACTCAATGCTGTCGAAGGCTGTTTCACTGTAATCTTTAACACTTCCGTTCCGGTCTGCGGAGATGTAATGTTAAAATAGACTACTCCCGGTGATTTTGCCTGGAACGAAGCAATTCTTCGTTCTTCATCATAGGGAAGCATCGTAACACAATCTTTATACTCACCCGTTGGCGTCCATGTTAACTCTGCTGTCGTATTAATAGGCTCAAAATCAAGTTTCACATCTTTTGTATCCCCTACATTCATTGTAAGTTCATTCTCGCTTAAAATAACCTTATCTGCTGAACCTAATATCGTTAACAAGCAGGAAGCCATAACACCATTTGGATTATTTACCGGTCTGACGGTAATCAACGTCACCCCGGCATTTACAAAAGTAATATATCCATCATCATCCACGGTAGCAATTCCCGGGTCCGAACTAGTCCATACAAGTTCTGTATCCGTTGCATTTGCCGGCGTGTATGACACATCGTTTTTCCCCATATTATAGCCATCTTTATAACGTGGCACAGTCAATTCTGTCTGTTTCAGGGAAATTGCCTGTATTGCTGATCGGACTGTAATACGGATCGTCTTCTTATCACTTGGATTCACAGTGTTTGTGACTTCTAAATCTGCCACACCCGTTCCCACTGCTGTAATAACCGCACTCTTTCTATCATCTGACGGCATCACCGTAAAAATCTTCGAATTTACAGTAGAACAGGTCCATGACAACGGCGGATTCTTAATTGACTGGTTGATAATCGCCTTAATTGTCTGTACATCTCCTACATTCATTGTCATTTCCGTCACATTTGGTTCAAGTGTAAATGATTTCAATGCAGCCTGTACCACAACAAGACACTCTGCGCGAATAGTCTTACCAACTGAGTTTGTCAAAGATGCTATTATCTTAACATCGCCTTTTGTATTCTTTACTGCCGTCACTAAACCATTATCATCAACTTTAACACAAGACGGATCCGTACTTTCAAATTTTACAGTTCCATCATAAGCACCATTATATGTAGCAACCAGCAAAAATTCTTCTTTTTCGGAAAGTGTAAGTTCCGTACGATTTAAATGCATGCGATCCTGTAATGTGATTGTTACCTTAAATGTCATTGGCATATTAGCAAGAACATCTTTATCCTCGCCGTCCAGCCCAAGCAGCTCTGCCACTTGCTTTTTATACGCCGGTTTCACATTTACAGAATCAATTAATACACCTTCGGAAACTGTAGTTTTTACCTGAAGCTCGCTTGTTGCACTATCGTAAGTTGCATAATTATAAATTGAGCCACCATCTTTCGTCCAGTTATTGGATACAAAATACTTAACAAAATCCTCTCGCGTCATGCCAAAAGCATCTGCCAGGTTTATGGAATCTCCCGGTCCTAATGTTTCTTCTTTGTCACCAATTCCGGCGGTAAGTGTAAACGTAATAACCGTTGGATCATATGCATCCGTATGATTGCTCTCACTCAAGTAGGTTCCATTTGTATAAAATTCAATTACGTACTTTCCTGCCGTTCCTTGAATCTTCAGCTCGTTTTCATACATACCGGAAGGAATAACCTGAATAACATCCGATTCTCGTCCAAGTGAGTCTGCCAATACCTGAGGATTACCTTTACCATCATCTTTCTTCACCACCCAGATAATCTTGTTTCGTATTGCCTGTGTGTTACTGGTAAATACTGTATCCGTGTAAATATTCGTTCCGGAAGAAATCTTCTGATTAACCAATGAATTTGTATACCCACTGCCTTTAGTAAGCGAAATTTTAGGTTTTACATACACATTCAATAGTGCCGTATAGGTATCACTTTCACCTTTCGGCGTATAGCTGGCTGTAATCTGTGTTCGTCCGGCACCAACCGGAGTCACAATACCGGTGTTCTTTTCTACCTTAACCACTTCATCATTCGAACTAATCCACTGAGCATCCTTCGCATCGCCAAAACTTAAGCCTAACTGAACCGGGCTGTCATCCGCATACATAACAAGAGAACGCTCTGTATCTGATTCATTCACAAAACGGTATAAATTTGCATCTTTCGATGTATCAATAGCAAACATAACATTAATGTTACACGTAGCACTTCCAAGAACTGCATTACCATTCATGCTGTCTTTCACCGTTGCGATAACCGTTACAAGTCCGGGTGAAACTGCTCGTACTGTCGCTACCATCTTATTAGTAGAACTTTGTTCAAGTGTTGCAAATCTAGTTGCCGCACTATCTGAAAAAGACCACTCAACAATATACTTATCCTCATCATAGGCGGTTCCTGTTGTTTTTAATACAAGCGGAATACTTCCTGAAGTCATCTGCAGTGTTTCCTCAGGGTTTAACTGCTGGTCATTATAGGTAATAAATATTTCATCTGCTGCATGGCTATACTGCTTGCTGTATAAAAAGACGGCAAAAATAACCACCGTCACAAAAACAGCCGCTGCTGATATACCAATTCTTTTTTTTACTCGTCTCATATCCATAACCATACCTTTCTATATCATCTATCTAAAATCTGATTCTAAAATAAACATTCGCATCCGTAATCTGTATATCGGACAAATTCAAATTAAAATTTAGTCTTGATTTTCAAAAGGTGCCTCTTTTGTTCCCTTAAACACAAATAATTTGCTGATAAAATAATTAATTATAATAACCAAAACCTGAGTCAAAAGTTTCGCCACAAACAAAAGTGTGTTAGAATCAGGGAACAATATTACAGCAAGCTGAACACCGCCAAGTTCGATAATTAAAGTGGATACACGGCCACCAACAAACTTAATAAATTCAACCAAAAGTTCTTTCATTCCTGTTGTTTTCGACGCAAATACAAACTTTTTATTTGTCACGTAGGCAAACAAAATAGCAGACACAATTCCAATTAAATTTCCAAGGAACGTGCCCAGTGCAAATTTCCCGGCATACCACTGTTCCCACTTCAGGCCATACCACAATCCATATGTAATCACAAGATTAACAAGTGTTGTACATCCTCCAAAAAACAAATATAAAAGTTTGTCCTTATTTTTTTTATAAAAAGGCCACATAAATCGAAGCAACTTCCAATTCATAATACGGTCAAAAATATCTGTAATTTCCGGTTCCATCCTTGTTCTCCATTCTTTTTATTATTTTACTGTAATTGAAAGGGATTCCTGAATATGCTTTTTTATCTGGCTTTTTCGATTTGCCATAAAACTCTTCATATCCCTTACCCGGCTGTCCACATCACCGTTGCCAAAACGCTTTTTATACTGCTCCATCAACGGGCGGTAGACGGCTGCCATGGCATCTAATTTCTTTGCAGCATCGGCTGACTTAAAGTTTTTATCTGCCAAATCCATCAGCGTATCGGCAAGTGACTGTTTAAAGGAGTCATTTTTACAGAGTGCATCAAATAATGCATCCTTATTTCTTGCTTCCTGCAGACGATTCGTATTTCCGTTATTATCCTGTCCCCACAAATTCATCGAGTATTCGGTGTCGTAGAGCATATAACGCCACTTCGTATCGCCATAATCACTGCCGTCATCCTCTCTGGTCCGCCATAACTGCACATTATTATCCGGCCAGTCCTTGTTACCAATATAAATCTCAGTCGCATAATAGTCAAGATAACTCTGTATATCCACCATTTTCTTAAATTTCTCATAATTATCGGTCAAAGACATGTCAAGGTCTGCCATTGCCTGCAGTTGTTCATAGAGAGCGAAATCTTCTTCTTTTCCCTCATCAAGTTCATCATTTTTTATCACAACCACATTATCTTTATCAACCCCAAACTCTTCCTCCAAATAATTATCGGAATAACGCTCCATCAAATTATAAAGTCCCCAGTACTCACCATTTAAGAATAAAACGCATGGGCGTGAACTCTGCGTTGCAAATGCACGGTCACTCACAAGGCTCTGAATAAAGACATCCTGCATTTTACTGTAAGCATATTCGTTGCCTCCATTTCTCAAAATAAAACGTTTATACTTCTTCGTTGGCTTTCCGTCTGCATTGACAGCTCCCGAAATCAGCTGATATCCTTTGAGATTTTTCAGTCCTAATTCTTCACGAAAATAAAAACGCAAACTCTTCTGCCCCCAGCGGCGCGTATAATTGCCATGAATCCGCATCCCCATCGTCGTCTCAAATGGTATCGTCCCATCTTCTTCAAAATACGTCACTGCCGCCGGTCTCTCCCATTCAGCACCACTGTTTTCCCAGTTGCCATAGCGGTAGATTCCTTTTTCTTCACTAAGAAGATTGTCCGGATCCGTGACAACAGAAATTACGGAAGCATTCTTATAAACCTCTGCCAAATCCTTATCTACAAAATAAGTTTTTGTCACCGTCTTACTCGTATTCCCCTTTTCATCCACTGCCATTGCGCGAATGACGGTTGCTTTCGGAACTGCACTGACTTCCGGATAAAATGGCCCGTTATAATAATCCGTTGGGTCATACATATACGGAATATTGACTTTCGAGCAAAGTCTGTTTTCATCATTATCCCTGTTTTTCACTGTAATCGCCTGCTTATACTCATTGGTCGGAAGTTTTGCCGGTACGGTATCTTTTACACTGCCGCCCACACTACTGACATCCGGCTCACTGCCATCTGTCGTATAATAAATTTTGCTTCCCTTTGGCGCATACAAAGATAGTTCAAATGATTTATCATAACTTCCGCTTTCTTTTGAAAATACCGGTTCCGGTTTTGAAGTATCAACTGGTGTTGGCGTTGGCACAGCGGTTGGCGTCACTACCGGCTCTATCGCAGGGGAAGCAGAAGGCTTATCGGTTCCTCCCGGCGTCTGCGTCACCTGTGGTGCAGGTTTCTTTTCTCCCTGTGGTGTTGCCTCTGCCGTAGTAATAACTCTTTTTTTCTTCGCCTTCACAGTCAGTCTGCAGACAAGTTTCTTTCCTTTTACTTTTGCCGTAATCTTTGTCTTACCGGCACGTTTTCCCTTAACAACTCCTTTTTTTGAAACTGTCGCAATCTTTTTCTCCTTTGAAGACCACTTCACCTTTTTCTTTGTTCCCTTTACTTTTAGGCGAAGTTGACCGCCAACATAAATCACGGCTTTTTTCTTATTTAGAATAATCTTTTTCTTAGCCTCAGCTTCTCCACCGGCACTTCCCATCATGCCAATAACAAGAGAAAAAATCAAAATTCCCAGTAACCGCTTCTTCCTTTTCAGCCCCACAAGAGCACCTCCTTTTTTATATGAATTCTATTTTACCATAAAAAAACAAAAAAACCTAGCATTTTGTTAAGCGTTTTACGCCCGAACTTGCCACACAAAAAAAATCGTGCTATAATACGATTTTGTGGTTTTTGCATGAATGAATGGAGGTTTCTATGAAAACAACAAGAGACGATATCAGAAACATCGCCATCATCGCACACGTCGATCATGGCAAGACAACCTTAGTGGATGAATTATTGAAACAAAGCGGCGTATTCCGCGCCAATCAGGAAGTTGCCGAACGTGTCATGGACTCAAATGATATTGAGCGTGAACGAGGCATTACTATTTTATCAAAAAATACAGCCATTACCTATGAAGGTGTGAAAATTAATATCATCGACACACCGGGACATGCCGATTTCGGTGGTGAAGTAGAACGCGTTCTTAAAATGGTAAATGGTGTCATTTTAGTCGTTGACGCTTTTGAGGGTGCAATGCCTCAGACAAAATTTGTGTTAAAGAAAGCACTGGAGCTGTCTTTGCCGGTTGTTGTCTGTGTCAACAAAATCGACCGTCCGGAAGCTCGTCCGGAAGAAGTTGTCGATGAAATTTTAGAGCTGTTTATCGATTTAGATGCGGATGAATCCCAGTTAGACTGCCCATTTATCTTTGCCTCGGCAAAAGAAGGTGTAGCATCCTGCGATGTCAATGAGAAAGGCACCGACATGAAGCCGCTCTTTGATGCGATTTTAAATTATATTCCGGCACCGGAAGGTGACCCGGACGCCGACACACAGGTCTTAATCAGCACCATTGATTACAATGAATACGTTGGCCGAATCGGCATCGGAAAAGTCGATAACGGAACCATCCGCGTCAATCAGGATGCCGTTATCGTCAACCATCATGACCCGGATAAAAATGAAAAAGTTAAAATTTCCAAATTGTATGAATTTGAAGGACTCAACCGTGTGGAAGTCGAAGAAGCAACGATTGGCTCAATTGTAGCCATTTCAGGTATTGCAGACATTCACATTGGAGATACTCTGTGTAGTCCGGAAAATCCACAGGCAATTCCGTTCCAGAAAATTTCGGAGCCAACGATTGCCATGCATTTTATGGTAAATGACAGTCCGCTTGCCGGTCAGGAAGGAAAATATGTGACAAGCCGCCATTTGCGTGACCGTTTATACCGCATGTTAAATACCGACGTATCCCTCCGTGTGGAAGATACCGACACAACCGAAGCTTATAAAGTGTCCGGCCGCGGGGAACTGCATTTATCCGTTTTAATTGAAAATATGCGCCGTGAGGGATATGAATTTGCGGTTAGCAAAGCGGAGGTTCTTTATAAAGAAGATGAAAATGGCAAAAAATTAGAACCGATGGAACGTGCTTATGTCGATGTGCCGGATGAATTTACCGGAAATGTCATTGACCGCCTCAGCCAGCGTAAAGGGGAATTACAGGCAATGACCCCATTAAATGCAGGCACGACACGTCTGGAATTTATCATTCCAGCCCGTGGACTGATTGGATACCGCGGCGAATTTATGACAGACACCAAAGGAAACGGTGTTATTAATACAGAATTTGAAGGCTATGGTCCATTTAAAGGAGAAATCCCTTATCGTAAACAAGGCTCTCTCATTGCTTTTGAATCCGGCGAAACAATTACCTACGGTCTTTTTAATGCACAGGAACGAGGCACTTTGTTTGTTGGTCCCGGTGAAAAGGTTTACGGCGGCATGATTGTCGGCGAACACGCAAAAAGCGATGACATTGAGGTCAATGTATGTAAAAAGAAAAACCTGACGAATACCCGTTCTTCCGGTGCGGATGAAGCACTGCGTCTTACACCGCCGAAAGAATTAAGTTTAGAGCAGGCACTGGATTACATTGACACTGACGAATTACTCGAAGTTACACCGGAAAATCTTCGTATCCGCAAAAAAATTCTCGATGGAACGGAGCGTTACCGTGCCAAACGAAATGCGGCAAACGCAGCAAAAAGCTAATGTAAAAAAGAATGTCAATCACGAATGCTTGATTCTGAAACGATATAGGCTTATACTTACAGTATTATTTCGATTTCAGAATTACAGGGGGAAATGTTTTGGGTAATTATAAAGAAAGTATTGCCATCATCATTCCGGCACTGGATCCGGATGAGCGCATGGTATCACTCGTTGGACAATTGCACGACGATGGCTTTTCCAATATCATTTTGGTCGATGATGGAAGTCTTATTGCCAATCGAAAGTATTTTAAAACATGCAAAGAGACTTTCCACTGCAAAATAATCCGCCACGTCGTAAATTTCGGAAAAGGAATTGCACTAAAGTCTGCGTTTAACTATATTTTAGAGCAGCGCCCGGATATCAAAGGTGCTGTAACCGTGGACTGTGACGGTCAGCATGTACTTCCGGACATTAACACTTGTGCAAAACTAACCTATGAGCATCCGGATTCTTTGATTCTTGGCTGCCGTCAGTTTAACGACAAGGAAATTCCTCTGAGAAGCCGTTTTGGAAACAAGTTGACTCGGCAGATGATCCGGCTTTTATGCGGCATACATGTTTCTGACACGCAGACTGGACTCAGAGGACTTCCAACCCCTCTCATAAGAAAGCATTTTGCAAATGTAAAGGGAGAACGGTTCGAATATGAAATGAATATGCTGATTGCTGCGAAGGAATACCAGATTCCAATTGAAGAATTTCCGATTCAGACAATTTATCTGGCAAATAATGAAAGCTCGCATTTTAATCCGTTCATTGATTCGATTCGGATTTACAAAGTGTTTTTGAAGTTTATGCTAAGCTCTTTATCCAGTTTTATTATCGACATTGCTTTGTACTGGCTGCTTGGCTATCTGCTTCGTCCGATCATCTCCGACAAGTGGATGCTTCCGTTTTTCGATTTGTCCGTGCTTATATTAATGCGGACTGTGATTTCACGTTTTGCCAGTTCGCTATTTAACTTTTTTGTGAACAAAAATCAGGTGTTTAAAAATGACTCAAGCTCGCCATTTCTTTTCGTAAGATATTACACATTGGCAATTGTTCAGCTTTTGTTGTCTGCTGTTTTAGTCAATCATCTGCTGACATTTATTACTTATTCGACACTTCGCAAATGCATTATCGATACCCTGCTTTTTGCAATCAGTTTCCAGATTCAAAGAGAATGGGTGTTCAAGAAATAAAAAAAAGAAGGATTAGTAAATCAACTCGAAACAAAGGATTCGCTTTGCGAATAAAGTTTCTCACTGATTTATTAATCCTTCTCTTCTATCTATTGCAAATGACATTTTCTATCTTTTATCATCTTGACTTTTTCCTGCATATAGAAAAGGCCAAGCATAGCCGCTGTAATATAAAACGGAACAAATATAAACAAATATCTGGCACGCACTTCAAATATCATAAGGAACAAATTAATCCCAGTCAATGTCATCGCAATGAAAAGTGCTCTTTTATTCCTATTATCAAAAAACATTGCAAAGAAACAAACCAAAATCTGTAGAGAAATCCATATACTCTGCAAAATATTATAAATCATCTTATTATCCTGTGCATAATAAAAAGATTGTAATTTTTGAGCAAATTCACTGTGCAGTCCACGATATTCACCAAAAAAATTTCCTTCCCATCCCCATGCAAATGAGCCATCATCATTTGCAATTATCAATTTCTGCATATAAAACTTTATTGTGCCCCAAATACCTTTCTCTCTTATACGTTGTCTCCACACCTCAATTTGCATTTCCTTTCTCTTCTCCGGATCGGATATCCCCCATGAACGCTCCCTGTCAACGCCAAAATAAGAGCCATGTGTTTCCTCATTTGCCCCCATCATCAGATAATGCTGCCATGTCATTTGTGCATCTGCATTCCGCTGGTCATACACAGCATCACTCAAACTATTTATCAGACCCAAAACAATTATGGTTCCTCCTGCAACAATTAAACATTTTGCGGCAATTTCCTTAATTTGGCACTTTCGCAAAAAAAATATTTCTGCCAGAACAATTGCAAGCAAAGCAATCACCACCGTCGGCTTGATTTTTATCCCCAGCGAAGCCGCTATCACAATTCCTATCCATGATGCATAACCCTTTTTCTCATCTTTCATGGAACAATAAAAATACAAAACCGCACTCAAAAAAGGAAGTACGTATGTATCTGAATAAGGGATTATAATCCATGGGTTGAATCCTAAAAAAACTGTGCAAATGATTATAGACAGGAAAGTCACTTTTCGACTATGCGTTAATTTCCAAACAGTCATCACAGTAAACACAATGGCAGCATCTGTGGAAATCACCCCTACAACAATCGTAGGAAAATAATTATCTACACATCCAAATAAAGATGACAGATATTTTATTCCGGCAAAAATAATCGTCAAAAAAATATTATTCGGATAAGCATTAAAATAATTCTGAGAAAACGAATCTCCTCTTTGGCTGATCCAATCCTGAATTGTTCCACCATGTGTCACAATATCTGCTGCCGACTGCAGTATACCGACATCCCACGTCGTATAAAAATAGATACATTTACACAGATACATCTGCATCACAAATATAATTACCGCATAAAATACGCAAAACATAACAACTCTGTTTTTTTTGCAAACACAACTTGCTATTTTTCTCGTGCAGCATATAAAAAAAAGGAGGGAAATTGCTGTCAACCCAATCAATGCCAGCAAAGCATTCAACAATTGATAATGTAACGGAAACACATCACCTGCAAGTCTTCCGAACTCAAGCAAAATCATAACCACAATAAAAATGTGTAAGCAAAGAAATATCTTTTTCGCTGTCACACACAAAAAATTTTGTATTTTTTCCACTATCACTTTCTCTTTGCATTCCTTTCCCCGTCAAAACAAAATCTCTGAACTCTTACTCGGCCCGGTCTACATCATTTAGAATATCCTGTATAGCAAATCTCGGACGGCCTTTCGTCTCTAGATACATCTTTCCAATATATTCACCGACAATACCTATCGCAAGAAGCTGCAAACCGCCAAGCGCCCAGATAGAAACCATAAGACTGCTCCAGCCAAGTACCGTTGCACCCATTGCATGGCGCACAATCGAATAGATCAGGATTCCAAGGCTTGCCAAGAAGATGACAAGACCAAGGCTTAATATAAAGCGGATTGGTTTGACACTAAATGAAGTGATGCCGTCAAATGCAAACGACAACATTTTCTTCAGCGGATATTTGCTCTCTCCTGCAAAGCGCTCCTGTCTTTCATAGTATACGTTGTCTGCCGGATATCCGATTAACGGTACAATTCCGCGTAAAAAGAGATTGACTTCCTTGTAATTTTCCATCTGCATTAAAACACGCTTACTCATCAAGCGGAAATCTGCATGATTAAAGACAATGTCAACCCCCATCCATTTCATGATTTTATAAAATCCTTCTGCCGTAAATTTCTTAAAAAACGTGTCTTTTTTTCGGCTGCTGCGCACACCGTAAACAACATCAATTCCATGATTAAATTTATCTACCATCTCATCAATAGCATGAATATCATCCTGTAAGTCAGCATCCATTGAAATCGCTGCATCACAATGATCCTTCGCATACATAAGGCCGGCAAGCACAGCATTCTGATGTCCGCGGTTTCTGGAAAGATTCAATCCACTGACAAGTGTATATTCTTCATGCAGACGGCAGATAATCGGCCATGTCTGATCTTTTGAACCATCATTCACATAAAGAATCCGGCTTTTTTCACTAATCTCACCTGCATCGATCAATTTTTGCAATTTATCACTTAACTGTTTTGTCGTCTCATCAAGCACCTCTTCTTCATTATAACAAGGTACAACCATATAAATTATTTTACCCTTTGACATACCTGTCCTCCTATATTATCACATTATTATGGGCATTATACCACAGTTTTCATATATTTGCAAAACATTTGACTTTTTACCTATAAATCGTTATAGTATATGAGGTATCTATTAACACTTGGGGAAAGGAACATACAACCATGAACAAGCAGTCTCGTTACATGCTAAGACAAAATTTGTCCTACTATAAAAATCGGATAAAATACGGTATTACAAAACTGCACTCGACAGTCTCTGACAACTATATTGTCTTTGAATCCTATGGCGGAAAAAAAGCCACTGACAGCGTGCGTGCCATATATGACGAGCTGCAAAAGGATGAAAAATTCCGCTCGTTTTATTTTGTGTGGGCATTCACTGACCCTGCAGCGCATTTTGATTTACTGGAAAACCATCATACCATACTGGTGAAGAAGGGAACTTCTGCCTACCGCAGATATTATGCCAGTGCTCGTTACTGGATTAACAATATCACAGTTGCTGATTATCTAAAACCACGAAAAACCCAAATCTATATCGAGACTTGGCATGGTACACCGTTAAAGAGACTCGGCTGTGATATCGAAACAGATTCCGATCCTCGTCAGACACGTTCTCATATGCACAGACGATACCGGGCAAAAGGGAAAAAAGTAACCTTTTTTCCATCTCCGTCTCCTTATTATAGTGAAAAAATAGCTTCTGCTTTTGCAATCGGAGATCCTTCTGTAAAATTTGTCGCAAGTGGATATCCTCGCAATGACAAACTTTTTCATTATACAAGTGAAGAAATCCAAAAGAAAAAGGAAGCATTACATATTCCGGAAGGGAAAAAGGTTCTTCTCTATACACCAACCTGGCGTGACTCATCACTGGATGAAAATGGGGCATTTTCCTTGCCGGATGGTTTTGATGTCAATGTACTGATGGACATGCTCGGCAGCGATTATATTCTTTTATTTCGCGCCCATCACCAAATTGGAGCGGCAAAAGTAAAAGATAACCCTGTCATATATGACGTAAGTGACGTAGAGTCGGTCAATGATTTGTATTTAGTCAGTGATTTAATGATTACGGACTACTCTTCCACCATGTTTGACTATGCAAATTTAATGCGTCCGATGGTTTTTCATATGTACGACGCAGATTCCTACGAACAAGATGTGCGTGGTCTTTACCTGTCGCCGGAAGAATTACCGGGACCAATCACAAAAACGGAACAGGAACTGGTTGATGCCATCCACCGTCAGGAATGCGAATTTCCTTATCGAGACAAACAATTGGAATTTAACCAAAAATTTAATCCATATGAAGATGGGAATTCCGGCAAACGAGTGATTGATATGTGTCTTAGGGCACTGCCTCATAAGAGAACCCTCTACGAACGTTTTGTACGCTATACAAAAAAAACGCTCAACCGAATGCGCATTTTATGGCTGTTACTGCGTTATAATGTTCTCGGATTTTTCCGCTCTCACGGAATGTTCCATAACAATAATAGTTTACGCCTCGAGCGTTTGAAGGACAGTCACAAAGGAGAACGGTGTTTTCTCATTGGAAACGGTCCCAGTCTGACCGGTGAAGATTTACATTTATTGAAAGATGAATACACCTTCGGTACAAACATGGTATACAAAATTTTTGACAAAACCGACTGGCGTCCGTCATTTCACTGTGTATCTGACACAATTTACGCATCCAAGCTTGGCATCGAACTTTCCAAAATGGTAAAGGCTCCTCTGTTTACAACAGAGCGCACCTATCGCCGCATGCGCAAAAAACCGGTCGATACC
>OGYA01000888.1_pt1 | contig 22121 bp, 19 predicted proteins | sample 1576401 | NCBI WGS metagenome assembly OGYA01 (sample SAMEA3541485, study PRJEB24748) | human gut metagenome | biome: human gut; feature: human-associated habitat; material: faeces | place: China | collected 2012 | reverse complement strand
TTCCGGTATTCCTGTATCTGAAACATTTCCTGGGGCCAAAGGCAACCATTCGCTTCGCCAGGCCGGTTTGGGACTTGGGACAGTTTATCCGGGTGGTGAAGATTGGCCTGTCCTCCGGTTTTACGGAGCTGTCAGCAGGCTTCACAGTATTTATGTTCAACCATGCCATTCTGCGGTATATTGGTGAACAGGGAGTGGTGAGCTACACAATCATCGCATATGTGAATACCATCGTGGTCATGTCCATGGCGGGAATCGCGCAGGGCATCCAGCCTTTAATCAGCTTTCATTACGGCAGACAGGAGCGGGATGTATGCAGCAGGCTTTTGAAGTACTCGCTGACAGCGTCCGTGGGCGTGGCGGGAATAGCCTTTATCTCTTCCATGGCAGGTGCTGACTGGCTGGTGGGTATTTTCATCTCTGAAAAGCTGGAAGGGCTCAGACAGTACTCTGCGTCTGTATTCAGGATATTCAGCCTGTCGTTTCTGGTGGTGGGATTTAATATTACAGGGGCAGGGTATTTTACAGCCATTGAGCGGCCGAAGGAGTCTCTGATTATCTCTTTGGGCAGAGGTATGGTTATCATAGCGGCCTCATTGGCAGTCTGTATTGGCGTGGGGGGAGGAGAAGGCATCTGGTGGGCGCCTGCTGTATCAGAGCTGATGTGCCTGGGCGTCACCCTGATTCTGGTGTATTTGTATACAAGAAGGGAAACTTTCAAATGCATATCTTGAAAAGGCAGAGTATCCTGTGCTAGAATGAAAAACAGAGGTATTAATTGCCCTTTGCCTCCATATATGGTACCATATTTAGTGTTTCGGACAAAACACCAGGTATGAGAAAAGAAAGAGGATTGAAAAATGGGAAAACTCTATGGAATCGGCGTAGGACCGGGAGACCCGGAACTGCTTACTTTAAAAGCGCACCGCATTCTCAATGCGGCGGATGTGATTTTTTGTCCTGAAAAGGAGGCCGGGGCAGGCAGCTTTGCCTTTGATATTATACAGGGACTTTTGGAGGACACAAAGGCGGAAATCGTAAATTTAGTTTATCCGATGCATTATCACGGCACGCAGCTGCGCGAAATGTGGAAGCAGAACGCGGGTTGTATCGCGCAGTATTTAAATGGGGACCGTACCGGCGCCTTTATTACGCTGGGGGATCCGGCGGTTTACAGCACATTTATGTATACCCTTCCCTACATAGAGGAAGCGGGCGTGGAGGTGGAGGTAGTGCCCGGCGTCACTTCCTTCTGCGCTGTGGCTGACTCCATGAAAATACCCCTGGTGGCCTGGAATGAGGACCTGGTGGTAGCCCCTGTGCGTAAAAACAGCAGTGAGGATTTGGGGAGGGTGCTCAGGGAACATGACAATGTGGTCCTGATGAAACCGTCCACTGACCCGCAGGCCCTGCTGAAGGCTCTTAAGGAGAACCATCTGGAGGACAGGTTTGTGCTGATTACCAAGACAGGCACAGGGGAGGAGCGTCTGGTGACTGACTTTGAGGAGCTGGAGCGGTATGATATACCGTATCTTTCCACGGTCATCATTAAGAAGCAGGGGAGGCAGTAATGATTCTATGTAATGACCTGCATAAACAGTTCGGTGATGTGGAAGCGGTGAAGGGTGTCTCCATGGAGATTCCCGACGGGATGTTTTTGGGCCTGCTGGGACCAAATGGGGCCGGAAAGACAACGCTGATGCGGATAATGACCGGACTTCTGGCGCCGGATACAGGCACCGTGGCCTTTGACGGACAGGTGATGGACCGGAATGCCGTGGCTGTCAAGCAGGCCATCGGCGTGACCAGCCAGCATGTCAATCTGGACAAGGAATTGACGGTGGAAGAAAATATGGAGTTTGCAGGCCGCCTTTACCGGATGGGAAAGGCGGATATTGCTGCGTCCACGGACCGCCTTCTGGCCTTTCTCGGACTGGACAGCGTCCGAAAAAGGGCGGCCCAGAACCTGTCAGGAGGAATGAAGCGCAAGCTGATGATTGCAAAGTCCCTGATTCACAATCCAAAATATCTATTTCTGGATGAACCAACGGTAGGCATCGACCCCAATGCCCGCCGGGATATATGGGATTTCCTGCACATACAGCACAAGGAGGGGAAAACCATACTTCTGACCACACATTATATCGAAGAGGCCCAGCACCTGTGCGATTATGTGATGCTGATTGACGGAGGGAAGATATTTAAGGAGGACACGCCCGCCGGACTGATTGATGAAATCGGGCAATTTAAGGTGGAGTACGAAGATGGGGACAGGATAAAGGCTGAGTTCTTTAAGGACCTGCCTGCTGCAAAGTCCAGGGCAGCCGGAATTGACGCGCTGTGCAGCGTGCTTCCTTCCACGCTGGAGGACGTATTTTTCCATTACACCAGCAAGGGGGTGGGAGGATGGAAATAACCACGATTTTGTGGCGGGAATGGCTGTTCCTCAAACGGAGGTTCTGGAGAGTTACATTTTCACAGATGGTATCGCCGCTTTTGTATTTTATTACCTTTGGGATGGGCCTGGGAAGAGTGATGGAGATGGATGGAAGGCCCTATCTCTACTACCTGATACCGGGCCTCTTAGCCATGACCACCATGCGCAACAGCTACACATCGGTTTCCACCCGCATCAGCGTCATGCGCCTTCATGAAAAGAGCTTTGAGTGTTATCTGTATTCACCCACCAGGATGCATCTGCTGGCTATGGGCCATATCCTTGCGGGAGCCCTCCGCGGTATGTATTCCGGTGTGTTTATCGTACTGTTGGGAATCGTGTCGGGGGCCAGGCTGGCCATGAACGGGTGGCTTTTGACCGCGGTTATCCTGAATTCGCTGATCTTTTCCGCCCTTGGCTTTCTGGCAGCCATGATGATGGAGAGCCATTACGACATGAACAATTTTACTAATATTGTCATAACGCCCATGTCGTTTCTGTGCGGCACCTTCTTTTCCCTGGACGGCATACCGGAAGCGCTTAAGTGGGTGGTGAATATGATGCCGCTGACCCATACCACCCGGCTTATACGGGAAATTTCGTTTGGCGGCAGTGTCAGCTGGCCTTCCATGGCATCCGCGGTCTTGTTTGCGGCAGCGTTTACCGGAGGCTGCGTGTGGACGTGTTACCGGGAAGCAAAAGCATAAAAACAGGGATTATGGAAAAAACTATAATATTGAGGAAAATAGATTGAAGACAAAAAAGAATGAACATGTGATAAAAGAGGTATATCCCGGCTCTATTGCGCAGGAGATGGAAATAGAACCGGGCGATATACTGCTTTCAATCAATCATGAAGTGATTGAGGATGTATTTGACTACCGGTATCTGATTAAGGATGAGTACATTGAGGTGGTCATAAGAAAACCGGACGGGGAAGAGTGGCTGCTGGAAATCGACAAGGAGTATGACGATGACCTGGGTGTGGAGTTTGAAAACGGCCTGATGAGCGATTACCGTTCGTGCAGCAACAAATGCATATTCTGCTTTATTGACCAGATGCCGCCGGGAATGCGGGAGACCCTGTATTTTAAGGACGACGATTCCAGGCTTTCTTTCCTGCAGGGAAATTACATTACTCTGACCAATATGAAGGAGAGGGACATAGAAAGAATCATCCGTATGCAGCTGGCCCCCATCAACATATCGGTGCAGACTACCAACCCGCAGCTGCGCTGTAAGATGCTCAACAACCGTTTTGCGGGAGATAAGCTTAAGTATCTGCAGATGCTCTATGACGGCCATGTGGAGATGAACGGCCAGGTGGTCTGCTGCAAGAACGTCAATGACGGAGCAGAGTTAGAGAGGACCATCCGGGATTTATCCCGATACCTGCCTTTCTTGAGAAGCGTTTCCGTGGTACCTGCCGGAATTACAAAATTCAGGGAGGGATTGTTTCCCATTGAGTTATATACCAAGGAAGAGGCAGGCGCTGTCATCGACATGGTGGAAAGCCGCCAGCAGGAGTTTTATGAGCAATACGGCCTTCATTTCATTCATGCCAGTGATGAGTGGTACATTATTGCAGGCAGGGATTTCCCTGAGGAAGAGCGTTACGACGGCTATATCCAGCTGGAAAACGGCGTGGGTATGATGCGTATGTTCATCAATGAATTTAACGAGGCCCTGGAGGATGTGATCAGTAAAAAGGAGTATGAAGAGCTGGCCGGAACCGTTTCAAGGACCCTGACCATTGCAACGGGAAAGCTGACGTATCCCACCATCTGCGGCTTCGCAGGAAAGCTGATGGATGCGTTTCCCCATCTCACGGTTCATGTGTACGCTATAAGGAATGATTTCTTTGGGGAGACCATTACGGTATCCGGCCTTATAACGGGACAGGACCTGATAGGACAGTTAAAGGAACGGCAGGCAGCGGGGGAGGATTTGGGAGAAGTACTGCAGATTCCCTCCAATATGCTGCGGGTGGGTGAGCAGGTATTTTTAGATGATCTGACGGTCCGGGATGTGGAGCGGGAGCTGGGGATGAAGGTGGTGGCAGTGGAATCAGGAGGCAGGGAGTTCATTGACGCCATATTGGATCCGGAATACAGAATGGAACGAAAGAATGATAATTTTGTGTACATCCAGGCCTATGACCGGAAGTAAGATATAGTTTTAAACTATAGCTTCCCATAAAATTTACAAATTATCCCTTCCTTTTGTTTTGTGCTATGATTACTGCAATCAGAAAACATGAACAGCCGGAAATCATGGCCAAGACTTATTGAAGGAAGGGAACAAACATACATGAAGACATCATCATTGTTCAACCATAAAACAGTACTGTCCCTGGAGGTTTTTCCTCCCAAAAGGACAGCGCCCGTTGACACGATTTATAACACGCTGGATGAGCTTAAGGGAATCACCCCTGATTTCATCAGCGTCACATATGGGGCGGGTGGCAGCGAGAACAGTCAGACAACGCTTAAAATTGCGTCTGCTATTAAGCATAAATACGGCATAGAGAGCGTGGCCCATATTCCGTGCCTGAACCTGACAAGGGACGATGTCCTGCTGATTCTGGAACAGCTGAAGGAACAGAAAATAGAGAATATACTGGCCCTGCGGGGGGACCGCACCGCGGACAGGGAGCCGGCTGGGGATTTCCGGTACGCGGCGGATTTGGTGGAGTTTATAAAGAACCATGGCGATTTTAATATAATAGGCGCCTGTTACCCGGAAGGCCATCAGGAATCCGGCGGCCTGGTAAGGGATATGAAACACTTAAAAGATAAGGTGGACGCCGGTGTCAGCCAGCTTATCACCCAGCTTTTCTTTGACAACGAGTATTTTTACCGCTTCAGGGAACGGATGGATTTGGTTGGAATCCATGTTCCGGTGGAGGCCGGAATCATGCCGGTGGTCAACAAAAAGCAGATTGAGCGCATGGTATCCCTGTGCGGCGTAAAGCTACCGAAAAAATTCATCTCCATGATGGAGCGGTACGGGGATAACCCCATTGCCATGCGGGACGCGGGAATCGCCTACGCGGTAGACCAGATTGTGGACCTGGCAGCCGGCGGCGTGGACGGCATCCACCTGTATACCATGAATAATCCTTATATTGCCAACCGGATTTACGAATCCGTATTCCGGCTGATGGCATCTTAGGGTAGGTTCTGCCCTAAGACTGACTGCTGATCAGCCGGTGTAATTCCTCCAGATATTTCCCGGCAAATTCGCTGAGATGGATTCTGGGGTCCCCAATCCATCCGATGACCATGTTTTCCTCTGTTTCCAGGGGAACTGCCATGATGGAGTCGCCGTTCAGGTTGCGGTTTAAAATGCCGCTGCATATGGTATATCCGTTTAGTCCGATGAGAAGATTGAACAGGGTGGCCCTGTCGCTGACATAGATTACTTTTTTTCTGGGAATGGTGCTGAGGATTTCCTCTGAGAAGTAAAAGGAATTTTTTTCGCCCTGCTCAAAGGCCAGGAAGGGGTAATCCTCCAAATCCTCAATGGCAACGCTGTTTCTGGCGGACAGGGGGTGGGTTACGCTGATGAATACATGGGGGCTGGCCTTAAACAGCGGATGGAATAAAAGGCCGCTTTCCTTGAACAGCTTTTCCAGCACCTTCCGGTTAAAATCATTGATGTAGAGGATGCCCAGCTCACTCCTGTAATTCTTTACATCGTCGATAATCTCATAGGTGCGGGTCTCCCTCAGGGTGAATTCATATTCGTCCGTGTTCTGGCAGGATACCAGGTTGGCGAACGCATTGACGGCAAAGGCATAGTGCTGGGTGGATATGGAGCAGATACGCTTCACCGGTTTTTTGTTTGTGTAGTGCTGTTCCAATAGCTCGGCCTGCTCCAGCACCTGTCTGGCATAGGACAGGAACTCCATTCCCTGGGAAGACAGGGCGATCCCCTTGGAGCTGCGGTTGAAGATGGATATGCCCATTTCCTTTTCCAGCTCCCTTACTGAATTGGAAAGACTGGGCTGGGTTATGAAAAGATGTTTGGCTGCCTCGGAAATAGAGCCGCAGTTTACGATGGTTACAATATAGCGCAGTTGCTGCAGGGTCATGACTAATACCTCCATTGCATTTAATGCATGGAGGTATTTTAGCACGAAATGATATAGTTTAAAACTATGTCATTCCATATTTTTATGATTTTTGCGGTATCGTCCTGATGTCAGCCGGCTGATGCGTCTGTGAAGTTCGGAACAGATACAGTAAAAGGTTATGACGGTAAGGCAGACGGCTGTCAGCAGGAGGGCATAGTCTGTGAAGGTTTGGGGACTGTTTCTGTATGCCCTGTTAAGAAATGGTATCCCCAAAACAATGGAGAAATACCAGAGAGCAGGGGCAGCCCATCTTCCCAGGGCCCTTATGGGGTAAAATCCGGCCCGGGCCCGGCTGTTTCCACGGCTGTTTCCCCGGTGGGATGTTCCGGGAGCAGCAGAGCATTTCCGGGAGACGTATTCTCCCAGCTGGCAGACGGCAAACAGGGCGGTAAAGTAAACAGCCGTTCCGATGATGGTATGAAGCTGTTTTGGCGTGAGCCATATGCTCCAGGCCCGGGCCGGTGCTGGGCCGGATGCTCCGGCCGTTTCTGCCCATGCAGAGCCGGATACGTCTGTCCATGCCGTGCCTGACATTCCCAGATATATGGGAATGAAAATGGAGAACAGGATACGAAAGCCGTTGACAAAGATGGTCAGCAGATAGGAAGCCAGGGCGCTTAGGGCCATCCATCCTATTTTTCCCTTTATGGTTCTCATCCGGTGAATATAGGAAAAGACCAGGGCTGTCATGGAAATCATCAGGAACTGGAGACCGGAGCAGGAGGCAGCTATGATGAAGCGGCAGGAGTGGCTGACATAACCTGTCTGAGGGACCTTTATGAAGGGAATTCCGCTAAGGGCGCTGACCCACCGGGCGGTGGGGGCCAGAATCCATGAGAGGATGTCCGGGCCCCCGCGGCTGTAATAATATTTCATTCCCAGCAGCAGGAGGGCTCCTGCCAGATAGAAGGGGATGTTGCGGCGGATCAAAGATTTAGCGCTGGGAATGTCCATTGATTAAGCCTCCTCTGTTTTTCTCTTTTTTCTGTCAGCCCGGCTTCGGCGGATACAGCCTGCTGCCATTATGACTCCTGCGGCACACATCAGTATCAGGGTTCCTGGTTCTGAGCCAATGGTATATCCGGCTCCAACGGCAAAATTTGATACGTGCTGCGGCAGCGGAAGGGGCTGTTTCACATCCGCGGCAGAACCATCCTGGCTGCGGACTGTTTCAGTCACGGCAATAAAGGACGTGTAGGGCGTCATCATGCTGTAGTCCAGTCCCAGCTGTGTGACTGTTTTTTTGATCATGGCCTGTCTGACTGCATCCTGGACATCCTCCCGTGTGCCGTAATCTGTCAGACGTTCCACCTTTGTCCTGGCCCACAGATAGGGGATGGCCGTATTGTCTGCCGGGGCCTCTGCCCGGCCTACCGGTATTTCCTGCATATAATCCTGGTTTCCGGTTTTTCCGGTTATACGAATGGTGCCGGAAGGCTGGCCCCGCCATTTTCCAAACAGGACAATGGGTCTTTGGGCAAACAGGGTGGGAAGGATGTCCGGCTCTACATCGTAAACATCAAAACCGTCAAAGGAAACATTTATGCCGGTCATGACAGGAGACTGGATATAGGTGCTGAAATCACGGGCTGTGTCTGATGCCTGTGACGGTTCTGTTACAACAAAGGCTTCGCCGGAACCGGCTTTTGCGATTCCGTCGATTAAATAGCGGTTGACGGAGGTGCCGATTCCAAAGGAGAAGAAATCTGCTGTCTTAAGATTCCTGTTTATGAGGCTGAATATGGACGATTCATCGGACATATAGCCGTCTGTGATAGTGACAATGCTTCTGGCCATCCGCGGGTCCCTTGGAAGGGAGACTGCCTGTTCAAGGGCCGGGGCCAGCTCCGTGCCGCCGCCTCCGTCCTGGCGCTCAATCAGGTCAATGGCCTGCCGGATGTTTTCTGCGGTGGCAGGTACGGATTTTGGCGCCATGGAAACGGCTGTATCTGAGAACAGGATCAGGTTAAACTGGTCAGAATCTCTGAGATTGCCCACCAGGTCCCCTATGAGCTCCTTTGCGGTGTCAAGGGGATACCCGAACATGGAGCCTGACACATCCAGCACAAATATGTATTCACGGGGCGGAATCTCTTCCGCCCTGACACGCTCCGGGGGCTGTACCATCAGCATGAAGAAATTTTCTTTTTCCCCGGTGTTCAGCATGAGTCCGCAGTTTATCTCCTGCCCGGTAAGTCTGTAATCCAGGATGAAGTCCCGGTCCCCTGCAAACTCCCCGGAATCAGAGAGGGTTACATGGGCAATGGATTCGCTTTCCTTTTCCACCTTGATTTTATGGGAACTGCTGGTCAGGCTGGAAATGGGGACGCCTGCGGAGAGGCTGACGGCAATTTCATAGGTACCCTGCGGGGCGGTCCCTTCCTCCAGGTAAGGACTTGCCGTCCACTCATCTCCCCCGCCTGTTTCCGGGGCAGAGCCGGCATACCGTGGGCCGGTCACGGTGGGGAACACAAACTGGTAAACCCCGTCCCTGGGGGATATCAGTTCGGTGTAGTGCAGTTCAATTCGCACCGTATCCCCGGGCATTACATTGGCTACATTCATGGTAAATACATTGGGACGCTGCTGCTCCAGCAGGGAGGCGCTTTTTCCTTCGCTTTTAGCTTCCTCGAATTCTGTTTTGGCCTCTTCCCTTTCCTTTATTTTTGCCGTGATTACCTCGTTCCCGATTTCCATTTTCATTCCATGTACCGTAACCCTGGCAGATGCCGGGAACACGTAGCTGGCATTGATGGGTATTGTCCCTTCGTTGGCATAGGTCTGGGTGACATAGGTTTCGGCAATGACGCCGTTTATTGTGGAGGACACACTTGTGTCCTTCAGGGGGAACTGGTCTGCCGCCTGTGCAGCGTCCTGTACAAAGAAATAGGGGGCAAGGGTCTTGTCCGCCGTATCCCCGTCCGGTTCCTCACCGTAGACCGCAGCAGGGGTCAGGGCCAGCATAAGCAGTGTCAGACATACATAAAGCCAGGTTTTCTTCCGTTTCATTGTTTGCACCTCGTTTGTTTTTGTTTGGGGTTTTCTTATAATCCAGATTACAATGGCCAGGCATCAAAATGGCATCAAAGATGCATCATATTTGCATCATATGAAAAAACAAGTGAAAACCAAATGAAAACCAAATGAAAAAGGAAATCATTGACATCCTGTAATTTTAGTTATAAAATAAGTACCGGGAATGAAGTTCTCCCTTAGTCTGACTAGAACCGCTTATAAAGCTGATGACTTCTGCATTATGTATTAACGCAGAAATGATCGGCTTTTTCTGCGTTTATAAGGAGGAAAAGGATATGCTGATTAGTATTGCTTTTATGTTGATGTTGGGAATGTTTCTGGGGTGGATGTGCAGGAAGCTGCGCCTGCCCGGCCTTATGGGGATGATTTTTACCGGGGTTCTTCTGGGTCCCTATGCCCTGAATCTGATTGATGGGTCTATATTGAATATTTCTTCAGAGCTGAGACGGATTGCCCTTATTATTATATTGATGAGGGCAGGGCTTTCCCTGGATTTAAATGACCTTAAAAAGGTGGGGCGCCCGGCCGTGCTCATGTGCTTTCTTCCGGCCTGCTTTGAGATATTGGGAATGGTCCTTCTGGCGCCCCGACTGCTGGGGATTTCGGTTCTCGACGCCGCCATCATGGGGGCTGTGGTGGGAGCGGTGTCCCCGGCTGTCATAGTTCCCAAGATGTTAAAGCTGATTGAAGACGGGTACGGCACGGATAAGGGGATTCCGCAGCTGCTTTTGGCAGGGGCATCCGTGGACGATGTGTTTGTGATTGTGATGTTCACGGCGTTTACGGGCCTGGCCCAGGGCGGGAGCGTATCACCCATAAGCTTTGTTAAGATACCTGTTTCCATTCTGATTGGAAGTTTTATCGGACTGGCGGCCGGCTGGGGGCTGGCCGTATATTTTAAGAGAGTCCATATTCGGGATACGGTCAAGGTCATCATTCTGCTGTGTGTGTCTTTTATCCTGGTGACGTTAGAGGACAGATATTCGGATATTGTGCCCTTTTCCTCCCTGATTTCAGTCATGGGAATCGGAATCGCCCTTCAGAAGAAACGGGAGGAGGCAGCCCGCCGTCTTTCCGTTAAGTTCAATAAGGTGTGGGTCTGTGCCGAAATCATGCTCTTTGTCCTGGTAGGGGCAACTGTAAACATCCATTATGCATTGAGCGCAGGCGTGTGGGCGGTTATACTGATATTCGGCGTGCTGGTTTTCAGGATGGCAGGCGTGTTCTGCTGCCTGGCCGGGACCAGGCTTAATATGAAGGAGCGGGTATTCTGCATGATAGGTTATATGCCAAAAGCTACGGTACAGGCCGCCATAGGCGGGGTACCTCTGGCCATGGGTCTGGCCTGCGGAGATATCGTGCTGACAGTGGCTGTGCTGGCCATATTGATTACCGCACCTTTGGGAGCTTTTTTGATTGACCTGACCTATAAGCGTTTTTTGCATGAAAGATTATAAGAAAGATCAGAAGAAAGATGAATCCTGCCATTGTGGAGATCAGAACCGCATGGTAAAATGAGAAAAGACTGGTTTGCACAAAGGAGAGGCCAAATGAAGGATGTAAAGAAAATATGCAAAATAGCTGTCATCCAGGCCGCGCCTGTCATGTTTGACAAGGATGCCTGCACACAGAAGGCCGTGGATTTGATTCAGGAGGCATCCCGGAGGGGAGCCCAGCTTATGGTGTTTCCGGAACTGTTCATACCGGGCTACCCTTACGGCATGACATTCGGGTTCCGGGTGGGCAGCCGCAGCGGGGAGGGAAGGCAGGACTGGAAGCTGTATCTGGATAACTCCATTCTGGTTCCCGGGAAAGAGACAGAAAAAATAGGCATGGCTGAGCGGGAAGCAGGGGCTTACGTCAGCATCGGTGTTTCCGAACGGGATGGGGTGACAGGAACGCTTTACAATACAAATCTGTTTTTCTCACCCCGGGGAAGCCTGGTTTGTGTACACAGGAAGTTAAAGCCCACAGGGGCTGAGCGGGTGGTATGGGGGGACGCCGACCGGGGATATTTTCCGGTTGAGGATACGCCCTGGGGGGTGATGGGAAGCCTGATCTGCTGGGAAAGCTATATGCCCCTGGCCAGGGCGGCCTTGTATGAAAAGGGAGTGGCCCTGTATATTTCCCCTAATACAAATGACAATCCGGAATGGCAGTCCACGGTACAGCACATTGCTCTGGAGGGAAGGTGCTATTTCATCAACTGTAACATGTATATTACAAGAGACATGTATCCTGAAAACCTGTGCTGCCGGGATGAGATTGACGGGCTGCCGGATACGGTGTGCCGGGGAGGCAGCTGCATTGTGGACCCATACGGGCACTACGTGACAGAGCCGGTGTGGGATAAGGAAGCCGTTATCTATGCGGATCTGGAGATGGACAGGGTAAGCGCCAGCCGGATGGAATTTGATGTCTGCGGCCACTATTCCCGTCCGGATGTGCTGAGGCTTCAGATTGACGACAGATAATCCAGAGGAAAGCAGGTTTTATGGGCGTGAAGACAGAATCAGATACAGGGCAGCATCAGCGGCTGGAGGATGTGAAGAAACTGGCCAGCCGTATTATGCACATGCACTATTGCGAGCATGATATAGAGGGAATCACCTCCTGCTTTTCAGAACAGTTTTCCTGGATGGGGGCTGGGGAGCAGGAGTATTTGTCAGGCCGGAAGGCCTGCGCGGACCACTTCCGCAAATTCAGGGAGAGCATACCTGACTGTAATATATGGGATGAGGAGTACGATGTGGTCTGTCCCATGGAAAACGTGTATGTTGTTATGGGAAGGATGTGGATAGCCACGGATCCCGGCACCCGGATGTACCTGAAAGTACATCAGAGGGTGACCTTTGTATTTCGGGATACGGAGGACGGGCTTACATGCTCCCATATCCACTGCTCCAATCCTTATCAGGAAATGCTGGATGGGGAAAGCTTTCCGGAGAAAATCGGCAGGCAGTCCTATGAGTATGTCCAGGAGCGTTTAAATGCTCTGGAGGAGGAGACAAAACAGCAGAACCGCCAGCTGGAGGTCATCATGTCCTCCATTGCGGGCGGATTAAAGATAAGCAATGACGATGAAACCTACTCCTTTGCATTTGTCAGCAAGGAGGCGGCAGCCCTGTTCGGCTATACCGTGGAGGAATTCATGGAGGTAACCGGGGGGACAGCTGTGGGCAACGTATATCCTCCGGACCTTCCCGGCGCCCTGGCTGACTGTGCCGAGGCGTTCAGGGACGGAAATCTTACATATTCCACCCGTTACAGGGTGCGCTGTAAGGACGGAAGCCTGAAATGGATCATTGACAGCGGAAAAAAAGCCCAGGACGCAGACGGGAACTGGATGGTCAACAGCCTGTACCTGGATGTGACCCGGTCAGAGGAGGACGCCCAGCGCCTGAGGGAGCAGACCCAGCTGCTGACCAGTATTTACGATACGGTTCCATGCGGCATCATCCGTTTTGTCAGGGACATAGAGGGCGGATACCGTCTTGTTTCCATCAACAGGGCCGTCCTGAATCTGATGGGCTACAAGGATATGGAGGAGGGTTTAAACGACTGGCACGACGGCGTCCTGGGAGCTGTGCTGGAGGAGGACCGCTTGATTCTGCAGGAGGCATACCGCAAACTGAGGGAGATTGGTGACCGGCAGGACCAGGAATACAGGGTCAGGTGGAAGGACGGAAGTATCCACTGGCTGGAGGGGACCAGCATGGTGGTGGGGGTAACTCCCCAGGGTGAGGATATTTTACAGCGCACGGCTGTGGATATCACCCAGCGCAAGATTCTTCAGGAACAGCTGGAGCGGGAGCAGGAGATGTACCGGGTTTCCATGGAGGTCAGTTCAGCCGTCATGTTTGAGTACCGGATGGACGAGGATGTATTTATCAGCTATGAGCCAAAGACAGGACAGGGTGTGCTACGTAACGAACTGAGGGATTACTCCAGGACGCTGCTAAAACGGCAGGTGGTGCACCCGGATGATGTGCCCACAGTCATTGACAATATATGCAACGGCCGATCTGAGGTATTTGAAGTCCGCGTGTCCGTTCCCGGCGGTGAGCCCGGAACCTATATATGGCACAGGGTCAACAGCAGGCTGATGATGGAGAATGGGAAGCCCAGCCGGGTGGTGGGCGCGCTCCACAATATCCATTCCATGAAATCAAAACTGTCAGAGAACAGCGAGCGGCTGTATATGAGCCAGTCAGCGCTTCAGGCCATCAATGGCGTGTATATGAGTATTTTCTATGTGAACCTGCCGGAGGACAGCTATTATGCGGTAAGGCTGCCGGAGGCGCGCGGTGGGGCGGTGCTGCCGAGGAACGGGTGCTACTCCACAGAGCTTTGCAGCTATATCCTGTCCGATGTGGACCAGGCGGACAGAAAACGGGTAATGTCCATCTGTGAGCGTGAATGGCTTCTGGGGGAACTGGCCGGAGGAAACGAACACATTGAGGTGGAGTTCAGGCACGGCTTCTCTCCTCTGTGGCTGCGTCTGGAGGTCCACATGGTTGCCTCCAAGGAGGGCAGGCCCAGGACGGCCATTATAGCCCTGCGCAACATCAGCGCCGAGAAACAGCGGGAATTGGAGTATTATGATGAGGAGAAGAAGGCAAAGCACGCCCTGGAGGAGGCGTATGATTCACTGAACCGGGCCAACCAGGCAAAGTCGGATTTTCTTTCCAGGATGAGCCACGACATCCGCACGCCCATGAATGCAATCATGGGCATGACTGCCATAGCCCAGAGCAATCTTAACAACCGTGATAAGATAGAGGACTGTCTGTCTAAAATCAGTCTCTCGGGCAGCCACCTTCTGGATTTAATCAATAAGGTGCTGGACATGTCGAAAATAGAGTCCGGCAATGTGGGACTGAGCGAAGATGCCTTCTGCCTGGAGGAATTGGTGGAGGAGGTATCCCTTATCGTAAAACCGGATATGGACAGCAAAGGGCAGAAATTGTCCATCAGCTTAAAAGAGATAGACCACCATGCCGTATATGGGGACGCGGTCCGGGTCAAACAGATTCTCATTAATCTGCTGTCCAACGCCGTGAAGTACACCTCTGACAGGGGGCATATAGCCGTATCCCTGGAAGAGAAGCTTTCCAGTGAAAGCGGGGTGGGATGCTTTGAGTTTGTGGTGGAGGACGACGGAATCGGCATGGCCCCGGAATTCCTGGAAAAGCTGTTCATGCCCTTTGAACGGGCTGAGGATTCCCGGGTCAGCCAGGTCCAGGGAACGGGACTGGGGCTGGCCATAACCAGGAATCTGGTGCAGATGATGAACGGCACCATCCGGGTGGAAAGCCAGCTGAACAGGGGAACCCGGTTCATTGCCACCATATATCTGAAACTTGCCGGGGAGGAAGATACCGGAGAACGGTCCCAGAACGGAAATACCCCCAGGACCCCGGCTTCATTTCCGCCCGGAACATGTGTGCTGCTTGCAGAGGACAATGAGCTGAACCGTGAAATCGTGGTGGAGCTGTTGTCTATGTTCAACATCACGGCTGTATGCGCTGTCAACGGCCGGGAGGCCGTGGAACGGTTTGAGACAGACCCGCCCGGGACCTACGCCCTTATCCTCATGGATATACAGATGCCGGTTATGGACGGTTACACGGCTGCCAGTGCTATCCGCAGCCTGGGAAAGACCGGCAGGCGGCCGGACGGGACTGGGATTCCCATTATCGCCCTTACGGCAAACGCATTTGCCGACGACGTGTACCGGGCCAAACAGGCGGGAATGGATGAGCATGTAACCAAGCCGCTGGAAATCAGCCGTCTGCTGGAAATCATGCACCGGTACCTGGACGTTCCAGCCCGGAACCGTACAGAATAAAAGTCCGGATTAAAAGTTTGTTAAAGAATGGGCCATCCCCTTGTGTAATCCCGGTTTATCCAATATAATAGGCCGTAAACAGAATTACATGAGGAGAAGACGGATTCCATGGATGACGAATTCGGCGGCACTGCCCCGAAGCATAGATACTTCGATACAATTTACCACATAAGTGGGATAAGGCATGGCTTGCGCACAATTGGGCGCAGGCCGTGTCTTTTTGTTTTTTACCGGCTTGCCCATAAAAGGTGCGCCGTCCATGGATGTTATTCCTGTCCGGACAGAAAGGAAGAATAATGAAGACCGAAGCGAGAAAAATATTTATCATTAACTGCATGTACTTTACAATCCTGCTGCTGGCAGCCTTTGTACTGCTGAAATACGGGCTGCCCATGGTGGCCCCCTTTGTCACTGCGTTTGTGATCGCGTATCTGTTAAGGAGGCCTATCTGCTTTGCGTCAGTCCGTCTGCACATGAACAGGAAGATTACAGCTATTCTTATGGTGCTCCTGTTCTACAGTGTGGCTGGGCTGCTGTTTACCCTTCTCTGCGTCAAGATGTTTTCCAACGGGAAATCGTTGGTGGCAAGCCTGCCGTCGGTTTATGCCAATTATGCGGAACCTGTGTTTACCGGGATTTTCGGAGGCATCGAACAATATCTTCTGCGGATGGACCCGTCTCTCCTTGGGGCCTTAGAGGAGCTGGAGGGACATTTTGTGCAGTCCGCTGGACAGATGGTATCAGGAATCTCCATGTCAGTCATGGGATGGCTTTCCGGCTTCGCCTCATCCCTTCCTGGTATGTTTATCAATCTGCTGCTCATGGTCATTACCACCTTTTTCATTGCGGCTGATTATGAACTGCTGACCGGATTCTGTCTGCGGCAGCTGGGGGAACGGCCCAAGGAGGTATTTATGGAGATACAGTCCTATGTGGTGGGCACCCTTTTTGTGTGTATCCGCTCCTATGCCCTGATTATGACCATTACCTTTGTGGAACTGTCCATTGGACTGACGCTTATTGGGGTGGAGAATTCACTGGTTATTGCGTTTCTTATTGCTGTATTTGACATTCTTCCCGTGCTGGGGACAGGGGGAATTATGATCCCGTGGACGGTCATCACTGCCCTTATGGGCAGCCACGGCCTGGCACTGGGGCTTCTGGTGGTGTATCTGGTCATAACGGTTGTGCGCAATATCATAGAGCCTAAAATTGTAGGGAGCCAGATTGGCCTTCACCCGGTGGTGACGCTGGTGAGCATGTTTGTGGGAGCGCAGCTTTTGGGGGTACTGGGATTATTCGGATTTCCCATTGGCCTGTCCCTGCTGCGCTATCTGAATGAGACAGGGTCCATCCGGCTGTTTAAGACGGCAGGGGAAGAATCGCAGCAGTTATTCCATAAGGAACAGATTTAAAGGAACAGATTGAAAGAACCAGATTTCAGGAACCAGATTTCCTTCCATCACGTATTGCATCCCTGCCGGTATGCTTGGTATAATGGTAGGGATAAGCGGGAGAGGAGGGAATGCAGAAGATTATGACTGAAAAAGAACGGATGTTGTCGGAAAAACTTTATATACCAATGGATGAGGCGCTTGCAGCAGACTGTGCCAGGTCCAGGCGGCTGGTCCGTCTGATTAATGGGACCACGGAAGAACAGGCGGAGTACAGGGTGCAGCTTTTTAAGGAACTGTTTGGCAGGACAGGGGAAAATCTATGGGTGGAGCCGCCTTTTCACTGCGATTACGGCTGCCATATTTCTGTGGGTGAAAATTTCTATGCCAATTTTGACTGTATCATTCTGGATGTATGTGATGTGACCATCGGAGATAATGTATTCCTTGCGCCCAGGGTTTGTATCTATACCGCAGGGCATCCCATCGACGCCGGAGTACGCCGCAGACAGCTGGAATACGGAAAGAAGGTAGTGATTGGGAATGATGTGTGGGTGGGAGGAAATACCGTCATCAATCCCGGAGTCACCATTGGGGACAATGTGGTCATTGGTTCAGGTTCCGTGGTTACGAAGGACATTCCATCCGGCGTCATTGCGGCCGGGAACCCCTGCCGTGTCCTCCGGCCTGTTACAGAGGAGGATACCAGGTACTGGGAGGAGCTTGAAAGAGAATATCGAAGGGACAGAGGAGAGTAAAGACATGGAACAGGAAGGCCAGAAGCATCAGCGCCGTGTGCGCTACAAGGGAACGCATCCCAAACGTTACGAGGAAAAATATAAGGAGCTCCAGCCGGAAAAGTACCCGGAAACCGTGGCAAAGGTCATCCAGAAGGGAAGCACCCCTGTGGGTATGCATATCCCTATCATGGTAAATGAGATACTGGAGTTCCTTCAGATACAGCCGGGCCAGACTGGCCTGGACGCCACCCTGGGATACGGGGGCCATACCAGCAGGATGCTGGAGCGCCTGGAGTCAAAGGGCCATATCTATGCCCTGGATGTGGATTCCATCGAGATGGAAAAGACCAGGCAGCGGCTTGAACATATGGGCTATGGGCCGGAGATACTCACCATCCGGAAACTGAACTTTGCCAATATAGACCAGATAGCCGGAGAATTCGGGCCGCTGGATTTTGTGCTGGCAGATTTAGGCGTGTCATCCATGCAGATTGATAATCCGTCCAGAGGCTTTTCTTTTAAGAAAGAAGGCCCCCTGGACCTGCGTCTGGACCCTCTTAAGGGAGAGCCTGCATCAGAGCGGCTGAAGGGTCTTACCCAGGAGGAATTAACAGGCATGCTCATGGAGAATTCCGACGAACCCTACGCAGAGGAGATTGCCCGTACGGTTATGGGTGAAATCAAGCGGGGAAGGGAGGTTGCCACCACCACCAGGCTATATGAGATGGTAGACAGGGCGCTGGCGTTCATTCCGGAGGAGGAACGGAAGGAGGCAGTGAAGAAGTCCTGCCAGAGGACATTTCAGGCCCTGCGCATTGATGTGAACAGCGAATTCGAGGTGTTGTATGAATTTCTGGACAAGCTTCCCGGCGTATTAAAGCCGGGAGGAAGGGCAGCCATCCTGACCTTTCACTCCGGCGAGGACAGGATTGTGAAGAAATCATTTAAGGAAATGTACAGGGCAGGCCTTTACAGCCAGGTTGCCGGGGATGTGATACGTCCTTCGGCAGAGGAGTGCAGGATGAACAGCCGTGCCCATTCCACGAAAATGCGGTGGGCCATAAAAGCAGAAGACAGTAACAGTTAGGCAGAAACAGTTAGGCAGTAACAGTTAGTCAGAGGCAGGGAGGTATCATAATGAAAGCTTTATTTATAGGGGGAACAGGAACCATCAGCACAGCGGTGGCAGCGCTGGCCATGGAGAAAGGATGGGAGGTTACCCTTCTCAACAGGGGTTCCAAACCTGTGCCGGAGGGGATGGAGTCCATGGTTGCGGACATTCACGACGAGGCAGCAGTGGCCCGTATAATGGAGGGCAGGACATATGATGTGGTGGCCCAGTTCATTGCATATGGGGCGGAGGACGTGCAACGCGACATACGGCTCTTCCAGGAAAAGACAAGGCAGTATATCTTTATCAGCAGCGCGTCCGCGTACCAGAAACCAGCGGCAGGCTGTCCCATAACGGAGAGCACGCCTTTAATCAACCCTTACTGGGAATATTCACGTAAAAAGATTGATGCGGAGGAGGTGCTTACGGCAGCATACCGCAAGAATGGATTCCCGGTAACGATTGTGCGCCCCAGCCATACATATGATGGTAAAAAGCCGCCGGTAGCCATACATGGCCATAAGGGAAACTGGCAGATATTAAAGCGGATACTGGAGGGAAAGCCGGTTATCATACCGGGGGACGGCACCTCCCTGTGGACACTGACCCATTCCGCTGATTTTGCCAGGGGGTATGTGGGCCTGATGGGCAATCCCCATGCCATAGGCAATGCCTACCATATTACCAGCGATGAGTCCATGACATGGAACCAGATTTATGAAACGCTGGCAGAGGCATTGGACAGGCCTCTTAACGCCCTTCATGTGGCATCTGATTTTCTGGCAGAGCACGGAAAGGAATATGATTTTGCAGGCCAGCTTCTGGGGGATAAGGCGTGTACAGTCCTGTTTGACAACACAAAAATCAAGAGGGCTGTGCCTGATTTTGTATGCACCGTATCCATGGCAGAGGGGATTAGAAGCTCGGTCCGCTATATGATGGACCATCCGGAGAGCCAGACACCGGACCCGCAGTTTGATGCGTGGTGCGACCGGATTGCCGGGGCATGGAAGGCTGCGGATGAGGCATTTGGAAAATAGGGATTGGTTGGGAAACGGTTGGATGCATCAGCAGTGAAAGCGGATATACGGCAGGAGGTCCGGGGCATATGGATGGATGTACATGGTGTCTGTGCAATGGAAAGATGAAGAAATACCACGATGAAGAATGGGGCGTTCCTCTTCATGATGACCACAGGCAGTTTGAGTTTCTCATGATGGAAGTCATGCAGTGCGGGCTGAACTGGAATATGATGATACAGAAACGGGAAATCTTCAGACAGTGCTTTGACGGGTTTGATTACGACAAGATTGCGTCATATGAAGAGGAGGATATTGAACGGATTCTGTCCTGTGAAGGAATGATTAAATCCCGCAGAAAGGTAGAGGCTGTTATCCATAATGCCAGGTGTTTCCAGAAGGTCAGGCAGGAATACGGCTCATTCAGCTCGTACATATGGGGCTTTTCCGGGGGAAAGACCATTCTCTACGCAGGCCATCAAAAGGGAAAAATCCCGGCCCAGAACGCCTTGTCCCAGCAGCTCAGCCAGGATTTGAGGAAACGCGGTTTCAAGTACCTGGGTCCGGTCACGGTTTACTCCCATCTCCAGGCCTGCGGGGTGATTAATGACCATGTGGAAGGATGTTTCCGGTATCATGATTTGATAGAGCATTACCCCACTGTGAAGAAGCGGGATAAGAAGTAGGATGAATCTATAATATTTGTCTGCAACATGGAGATGAAAGGGGTTCCAGGCTGTAAAGGCTGGGAATCCCTTTTGTCCGTATGGGCTGTTTTCTGCGGTCTCCGCCCGGAATTCCTCTGCTTTCTCCATACGACAGAAAAGCTTTAACTGAAATTAAGAATTACTAAAAGAACAAAGGCCCCATGTGTGCTACCATAGAATCATCAGAGATATCAGGGCGGTTGGGGAACCGGAAGCACCTGATGCAAGGAGGAGACTATTATGAAAATGAGATGGCGTGTGGCAGCGGTCATAGTATGTGTGGCGGCGTTGTCTTACTGTGCGGACAACAGGCCCGACCTGACGCTGGCTGAGAAACCGGTGATTTACCTGTACCCGGAACAGGCCCAGGAGGTCAGTGTCAGGCTGGACTATGATGGGAGGCTTACGGACACGATTCCGGCCTACGGGGATGGATGGAAGGTGACGGCCTGGCCGGATGGAAGACTGGTGGATCATAACGACGGGAAGGAATATCCCTATTTGTTCTGGGAAGGAGAAGACCGCACAGCGTATGACATGACGAAAGGGTTTGTGGTTTTGGGAAGCGGGACAGAGGCGTTTCTCAGGGAGAAGCTGGAGCATTTGGGGCTGAAGGAAAAGGAGTATGAAGAATTCATCGAATACTGGCTGCCCAGGATGGAGGGCAATCCTTATAACCTGATTACATTCCAGAAGGAAGCCTATGAGGAGACGGCCGGGCTTTTTATATCGCCAAAGCCGGACAGCATACTGAGGGTATTCATGGTATACACGCCGCTGGAGCAGCCTGTCCAGGCGGAGGAGCCGGAGCTGGCCCCCTTTGAGCGCAGGGGCTTCACCGTGGTGGAGTGGGGAGGAAAGGAGATTTTGGCAGAATGAAAGTAACACCTGTTGTTTACTATAAGAAACCCGGATATCCCACCGGGGCTGACATGAAATCCCGTCCCGAACTGCTAAAAAAAGTGCCGCACAGATGGTCTGGGAACGGTGTGGTGCTGACGGCTCTGGGAATGTCCCTGGCATTGTGCGCATGCGCAGCCCGGGGAGATACGGAGCCGGGAGGTGTGAAACCTGGGAATACGGAACCGGGAGTTGGGGAGCCGGAAGATACAGGGGCAGGAGGTGCAGGTCAGGACTACCGGGGCAAAACAGAGGACGGAGAAGCTCATAAGGGGTTGGTGGCTCCTGTATTCATCCACGGGGAGGGGACAGGCGCCTATGGCTGTATAGCGGTGACCGCGCCATTTTTCCTGTCAGAGGAGGAGGCCTGGGAAATTATAAAATCCGAGGCGGAAAGCTACAAAGGGATTACATTTGCCCGGAACACCCCGCCTGTGCTTGAGGATGTAAAACTGCCGGAGAGCCGTCTGTTCAGCGGCAAAACAGAGAAAAAGCAGTCCCTCAGGGACGGTGATTTATGTCTGGACGGAGCGGACGCAGATAATAAGATAGCATTTGAATTCATCTCCCAAGATGATGTGTATGAATGGAGAAAGGAGAATGAGGAAGCCGCGGCCACCTTTACACTCTATGATACAAAGGGCACCGCAGAACAGCTGAGGGAGGAACTGGTTTCCTATGGACCTGACATAGCTCTGGGAATCTTTTATGACCCGTGTAATGATGTGGATATGGAAGGCGCGTATGACGCCATGGCAAAGGCATCTGCATAGTTGGGATCAATCCGG
>OGYA01000883.1_pt1 | contig 22180 bp, 19 predicted proteins | sample 1576401 | NCBI WGS metagenome assembly OGYA01 (sample SAMEA3541485, study PRJEB24748) | human gut metagenome | biome: human gut; feature: human-associated habitat; material: faeces | place: China | collected 2012 | reverse complement strand
GGCGCAATGATACCCATAAAATGGTTTCAATCCGCAGGCTCGCGAGAGCCTGATCGGAATGGAGGCGGCGCAATGATACCCATAAAATGGTTTCAATCCGCAGGCTCGCGAGAGCCTGATCAGAAAGACATCAAGACCAGGGACAAACAATTGGAGGTTTCAATCCGCAGGCTCGCGAGAGCCTGATCGAAACAAAGATAATGGAGCATTACTGGTTCAGGGTTTCAATCCGCAGGCTCGCGAGAGCCTGATCACATTGCAGAAATCGGTAATCCGATTCTTAACTATGTTTCAATCCGCAGGCTCGCGAGAGCCTGATCCACCCCTACTATATAATTAATAGTAGGGGAGGTGTTTCAATCCGCAGGCTCGCGAGAGCCTGATCGATTTCTGGCGGATAAGATTAGCGGTTCAGCCAGTTTCAATCCGCAGGCTCGCGAGAGCCTGATCGATGTTTCCCCCTTCGCGTTCTGGTCCTCGTACAGTTTCAATCCGCAGGCTCGCGAGAGCCTGATCCAGGCAATTGCAACACGGGTAAGTACCGGGGATGTTTCAATCCGCAGGCTCGCGAGAGCCTGATCTGGATACACTGAAAGAGGCAAACAAGCAGGTGACGGTTTCAATCCGCAGGCTCGCGAGAGCCTGATCAGCAAACATTTACAAATTCAAAGCATTTACACATTACATTTTTATTGCAATCAACCAAATATCACAATATTTTTCACCTCTTTATACAAACCATCCTCCAACTCACCCTAAAATCCAGGTGCGAACCTCCCACAGAATTTATGTTCACTTAGGGTTCGCACGGCCAAACCCAGACATATTCTCTCCGTTTTTTCATAAAATCAAGGGCTCATCCACCTGTATTCCACGCCGTACGCCATAATGCTCAACCTTACCATTGTAATGATTACCCAGCGAGTAAAAACGCAAGCTGTCCTTTTCTTCGTCAATTTCCTTCAACAGAAGATGCTTTAGCTTCGCGTATTGCGTTGCATCTACTTGACATTCAAAAACAGAATTCTGCACTCGTATACCGTAATTTACACATTGCTTAGCTACACGTCTTAAACGTCGCGCCCCTGCGGCTTCAGTAATATTAATGTCATAGGTTATCAGTACGAGCAAATCCATCACCTCATTTCCATAAGAACGGCGGATAGGCATCTAAATCCCCCCGCAGATACCGGGACAAAAGCATGGCCTGCGAAAAAGCTACCATCCCCCATTGAATCCTTTCTTTCAAGTAAGGATGCGTAAGCGTCTCCTGTTTTCTCTTTTGCCAAGCAGACAAAAAAGCTTTTCTCGCGTCATCTGTCATAAAAACAGCGCCATTTTCTTTTTTCTGAAAATCTTTTTCTGTGAAAATGCCAAGATTTATCTGTGTTACCACGAATCGGTCTGCCAGCGGCGCCCGTAGCTCTTCAAGCAGATCAAGAGCTAACGACGCACGCCCAAGACGCATCGTATGAAGGTATCCAACCGCCGGATCTAACCCCACCGTTTCCAAAGCGCCTGCAATCTCGTTTCCCAACAGAGTATATGCGAAAGATAACATTGCATTCACCGGGTCCAGCGGCGGACGGCGGGTTCTTCCATCAAAAACAAACACGCTCTCATTTCGCAGAATCATCTGCGAGAAAACTCCGAAATATGCTTTCGCCGCGATTCCTTCAATTCCCATCAGTTCACTCCGGTTTTTGGCATTTTCCAGATTAGTCAGAGATCCGCACATTTGGCTGACAGCAGCATTAATCTTATCTTGATCTATCCGCATTGGGTGGTCACGTTTCACCCGCTCCAGGCACCACCTCCCATTATAAATTTTTCCCAGCAGGAATGATTTGGCGATTGTGAGGGACTGTATTTCATCTGCCGCTCTGGCATACTGTGTCTCCCGCAACAGAACATTGCCGCTCACTGGTCCGGCAATCCGCGCAAGGAACCGGCCATGCTGTGTCAAAAAACAAAGACCGATTCCCTTTTCCGCACAAGCTCCCATCAGAGCAGGGCTGACCCCTTTATAACCGAAACATACTATTCCTTCAAGATTATGAAGAGGAATACGGCCCAATTCACTTTGATCCTGCAGCAGTACGATATTCTCTCCGTCCAGCGACAGATATGCGTCCGGCGTTGTTACATATAAAGTATTCTGCAGCTTCCTCATACCTCATCCTCCTCATGGAACGCTCTATGGATATATTCTGAAGCCGAAACCTGTTTCGTTAATTTAGGCTGACAGATATCCACAAGAGAGCAGCTTTTGCAGGCTTTCCCCATCTTTGCCTTCGGCGTGCGCCCCTTTAACATCAGTTGTTGCATCTCCATAACAGAATCTTTTACCTTTTGCCGCAATTCCTCTGTCAGGAGAACACGCTGCCGGCGTTTGACTTTTCCATAATAGAGAGCAGCTTCCGGAATATTGGTGACAAACATTTCTTCCAGGCACATAGCCTGTGCACATAGCTGCAGCGCATCTGCCCCCTGTATATCCGGCTGCCCAAGCTTGTATTCTACTGGATACAGCCTCCATCGCCCATCCCGTCCTTGAATTGGGACTCCGTTCTCGTCCTTATACAATTCTACCATGTCACATACGCCGGTAATTCTCAGTTCCTGGGAGCGGACAGGCATACCGCGGGACAGCAGTACAGAACCTCTCGCTTCCGTAAAACTGTCATCGTGCACCCGTTCATGCATAAAGTGTCCTTCCAATGTAAGTGCATTTTCTTCCCAGAGCTGTTCAATATGAACCAATGCCCAGCGCCTGCGGCAAAATTGAAAATGTTTCAGTCCTGAAATCATTAAAAAATCCGAATCATCATTCGCCATCCAACACCTCTGGAACCAGACCCTCCAAATCCTCTGTACTCACCGAAACACGTCCCTGTGCATCACAGGAAACCTGAAGTGTCCGATGTACCTTAGCTGACGAATACTGACCATTGGCACAATTGTGTTCCCACCATATCAGCTTTACAACTTCCATGCTCCCGGCCGGACGTGCGGATGTCTCATCATTACAGAATAAAGTTCTCAGCGCCTCTTTTAAAGCCTCCCCATCTTCTTCACTAAAGCCTGTCTTATCTGCAAGCTGGACATTAACTGCACCATAAGTAACATAAACCCCAAAATCCACGCGGTGCTTCATTCCCATGGTATCCGGTCCCTTTTTATCCGGATCCTTCCCGGTTTCCAGATTCACTGATTTTGTAATCTGGGAGCTGGTGACATTAACTGGATTTATACTAAAGGCAGGCTGAATACTGACAGGTCCGCGAATTCCGATTGATACAGCGTCTGATTCTTCTTCCTCTTTTTTTCCTTTTTTAAATGCAAAAACCTGGCCGAATGCCCTGACATCATACCATGTTTCACACGCCAGTCTGGCATAATCCTCCCTGGTCTTCTTTCCAGCCTTCATGTCTTTCATGCACGCCGCCAGTACAGGTTCATTGTCCGCTCTATCTTTTAAAGATCGGAATGTATCCCCCTCTCTGCGGCGCTCATCGGATTGAACAAAAATATTCTGGCCTTCGTCCAACAGGCGATTACGAAGTTTACGCTTTAGACAAACATCCGAAACCTCCCCCAATCCTTTATATGTAGTTCTCGGACGATTTCCATCCAAAGGGTCCCCATTTGGATTTGCATTTTTTACAGTGAACACCAGTGCAAAATCAATTTTCTTCTTCAAAGACTCCATCATCATTTCTCCTTTTATTTATTTCGCTCTTCATAGTAACCATGCAGATAAATACTTCCCAAAGGAATATCCGTATTCCAGCCGCACTGCTTCAATTGTTGTTCCAACTGTTCCAAAGCAGCCCAATTTTCCCCTGAACGGTTTCCTCCATATCGCTGATACGGTTTTAATTTAACTTTCAGATTCTCCCATGTAGATGACGGTTTCCGGGAAAATACCGTCATAAATCGCAATTCATTCGTAGAACGTCTGTCTATATCTCCTTCCTCGCAAGCGAAACGTTTTTTCTCCATCCGATCCGCAATCCCCAGCAGCCGTCCATACCGGACACTTCTCGAATCCTCTGCCGTCTCCCATATCTGCGGTAGTCTGGAAAACTGTGTCTTCTGATAAAAAGTCTGGCGCATACAATAATATCCATGCAGATAGCTGCCGTCCAGCGGCTCTGTTGATACCCGTTCCGCTTGAGAAAACTGCATCTCTGTAAACCCAATCAATCTCTGGTAATACTCAGCCCTTTTTCCTAATTTTATTAAATAAGGCAGCAGTTTGTCATGAAGTCTTCCCCAACTTTCATAGGGCTTTGCCGCAAAAACAGACATCATCTGTATCGCATTGGTCATGCCCGCCCGTTCTCCCTCACTGGCTTCCTGCTCCGCCACATCAGCAACCGCCAACAAGCATCCGTACAACTCCGAACGCCGTCTCGGTAGTGCATATATGACGTTTTCCCCAGTCTCTATTTTTTTTTCAGGTTTCCATTTTTGGTAAAGCATTTGTCTCTGACTGGAAAATCCCAGCAAAAATTCCAGCGAAAGCTCCCTACGCCCGTATCTGTTCTCTTCCGGGAATCGTTTTTCAATTTCTCCAAAAAGAATCTGATACCATTTGCTGTCCGGTCCCAGGTTTTTAAAACACGGAATCAATTTCTCATGAATCTTCGGCCACGTCTCAAACGGACATTGCACAAATTTTTGCATAAGCCGTACAGCATTTGTCGGATAATCCCGTCCCTTATCCGTTGATTTCTCTTCCATAAAATCCGCTGCTGCCAAAAGACGGCCATATAAGTAATCCCCATTTTTTAAATCAACCTCCAGCATCGGGGTGAATACCAGGCAATCCTCCCTCTGTCCGCGCGTTTGAAAACAAGATATTATTGCACACGCGGTGTCAACACTGTTTTCCCATGCAGTTCGGGACCACTGCCGGTCTTTCCCGCTGACAAATGTTAGAGGCGCGCATACCCTGTTAAATGCACCGCGGACAACATCTATTGGAAACGGCTGCTCGTCCGCAATACAGGCAAGAATTCTGGAGTGCAGTCCACGCATCAATTTTGTGTGGGATTTCTCACATTTTTTGTCTTTTTTAGCCGTATTCACCGCATCGATTCCCATAACAGCAACGGCAATCTGCTCCGGATTGGGAGAGGCGATCTCCTTAGTTTTGCTTTTTCGTGAATAGCTCCACCAGCAGCAATCCCTATACCACGCTTCCAAACGCTTTACGTATTCATTTCCGGAACACTCCTGATAATAAGTGACCGACATTCTTCCGTCCGTCGCCGCCTCCAATCCTAATATCACCGCACAATTTGTCCGGTGAGGATTATAACCATGAAGTCTGCTCTCATAACCGCCAGCCGCAGCCCTCACTTTCTTGGCATAGCCTTCAAATGTATCGATGACCGGCCCGGAATCATCTTCTTCCTCTTCCTCTGCTTCCATAAACCCATTTTTTTCATCAATCGGAACCTTCATGACCGCCCCGTTTGTATTCCAAACCACCCATGTCATACCGTATTTCTGCATTCCCTGGCGCGCTATGAGCCAAATCAGCGCATTATGGGCACGCACAGAAGCCTCATAGCTTACCACCGCCGCACTGCGATCCTCAGCGAAACGTCCCTTGTACTGAAATGGGAATTCATTATCCTTCGCTGAAATCAATTTTGCATTTCCCTGAAGCTTCGGATGGTTCTCCATAGCAGGAAGTATTTTACCTTCCACATAGCAAAACGCTCTGGCTCCTGGCAGTTTATCCGCTAAATACCGCTCCCATGACTGTTTGACATCGGTTCTGAGCCAAAGATCATCGGCGCTTTCATCCTGTGTTTGGACAGAAAAACAGACCATGGCCTTTGTGTCTTCCCCTGTTCCTTCCCGCCTTTCCACGTTCTTATAATATTTCAGTTTCAAATTGGGCTGTGATTCCAAATCGGTAAGCAGAGTATGCCCCTCCAGGTATGTATACACCACACGGAGGCAGGCGGGCGTGTCTGGCTGCTCACACCATGCATTCAACTGTCCCATATACTGACTGAACCTTTTTGAATTTTCATTCTCAAAAATCAGATATTTCAGCTGTTCTACCAAGGGAAAAGGCGCTCCATTGTCGCCTGTACGGCTCTCTGCCTGCGGCGTGCTGGGAATTTCCAGAAATTGGGATTCATCCATCAGCTCGTCTGCCGATACGAACCGCCCTTCCCGCGATAGTACCACATGGTATTTTACCCTTTTGCGCACAAATCCCAGCGGAACAAGCTTAACCGCTTCTTTCGATTGATCACAGACAACACCGGCATCATATGCCTCGCACAATTTCTGCATCCAGCTCATAGGTTCCTCCTTCCCAGGCAAACTCCTGCTGCAGCGCCTCTTCCTCCAAACCGCTGGAATTGCCATACTTTTTACCAAATTTCTTCGCTTTCATTGGACGGATATTCCGCTTCATCTCTTCCGGTATCTCTTCCGGGGGATGGAACAGGATTACTCCATTTACCATTTTCGGTCTCCAGAATCTGGCGGCCAGCATATCCCGTCCAGTCTCATCCGGATAATCAAACCCATGAAACATAACTCCAAATTCCAGTTCACCATAATGGTCATAACAGCCTTCACCTTTGCCAAATTCACAGGGTTCTACATATCCCTGGCATTCCCTTGTTCCCAAAAAAATATCTCTGCGCCCCCCCTTCCTCACCATACGCGTTGCAATATTGTGGTGCTTGTTCTCATTAAAATCCTCTTCCAGTTCCGCGCGACGATTCTCATTAAGAATAAAATGTGCCCGAACCTGATAGGATACATCTGCCAGATAGGTATAGACCGACAGCGTATTTTTTGACGCCACATAGCTGATGGGACGGACATTTTTAGACTCTGTGCGGATTGGTTTCATAACCCGAACCTCATCCACCATCCATATAATTGATGGCTTCCAATAGATGCTCTCCGTGATTCCTTTCAGCGCCTGATAGGTTGGAAGCATATAACTGAACTTTTCTCCCCCCATTCTGGCAATCGGATCACTAAACAGCGCATAGTTGCCCCATACGCAGTACTCAATCTGATTTCTTATTTTCAATATTGCAGCCCTCCTTTACGTCATAATCTAAACTATAAGCTCTATCATTTCCTGCGGCGTTATCTTGACTCCTGCCCACGGATCATAATATTCGTCCTTTAAAATCATCACTCCGGTCTCGCCCAGAGAATATAAAGCTTGTTCTCCGGCCAGCCGGTCAAAAATATGTTCATATAAATTTACACTGTATTGTTGGACTTCTTTTAAAAGAGTGATTTCCTCGCAAAGCGTATGACGATTTCCCAATTTTTCTATTAACTCCTTTCCTTTTCCATAGGGAACAATCACACTTTTTGTTTTCTGGTCGATGACCTGAAAAACCGTCCCCGCCGTTCGAAAGCTCTGATAGAACCGTTTACTTAAATCAGCCAGCGGATTGTCCTCCTCCCGCAAATTCCCGGCCGCGCACCGACATTGACAATTCCTTGACAGCATTGTAACCAAATCCGAGTTCCACTTTTTATATGGATAATTTTCAACCGCTTTTGTACATATCTCCTCTTTGGCGAAATATTTCTTTATCATCTCAGGATTTCCCAGCTCATCCGGATTTTCCACATCACGAAGCAGGCTCATGCTGAATTCCTTGCCTTTCTGTATATCCGGCAAAGGCCCCAGGCTCTCCTCAGTAAGATTCCATATATAGACCCTTCCCGTATCCTCTTCACAGTTGCGGTTACAGCGCCCTGCTGCCTGAATCAGGCTTGGGATACCTGCCCAACTGCGGACTACAATTGGAAAACTCACATTGATTCCCGCCTCAATCAGGGCTGTAGATACACAGCAGACCAGCTTTTTCCCTAGCAGCCAGGCTTTAATCCAACGCAATATCTCCTTCCGATGCTTCGGACACATAAGCGTGCTCAGGTGTACACTCAATATCTCGTCCTCCCTACAGCCTTTGGCACATTCTTTCAGCTCCTCATCCGAAAGTCCCTGCCGTATTTGCACCTGCTTATAATTTAAGGCATTCAGCCGGTCAGAAATTCTCCGGAAAATATTAAAGGCCGCATCCTTAGTATTTACAATCGCCAGCACAGAGGTTTTCTCCCGGATAAACACCGCGATGTCATCGGCAGCATCCTGATAAGTACGCGCCTTCATTTGTGGAATATAGCGCACCCTCTTTAAATTCTGATACAGCGCGGCCACATCCGGCACCAGTTCCTTCGTATCTAATTCAAGATTCGGCTGCGTCGCCGTACAGAGCAGCACTGTGCAGTTACAATACTGTACAAGGAATTGAAGCGCCCGCTTAAAGAGTTCCCGGCATTTTTTCGGCAGCGCCTGGATTTCATCAAAAATCAGGACTGAGTTTGCAAGGCGGTACATTCGCCTCGCCTTGCCGTTCCCATTCTTAAACAGTGTATCTAAGAACTGTACCAGACTGGTCAAAATAATGTCACTTTCCCAGCGTTCCGTCAACCTGCGATAATGTTTCTCCTCTGTTTCATCCTCCGGTATGATATTGGAATGATGCTCTAAAATAGATGGGTAGTCAGAAAGTGCCTCCCGGATGTCTCCTGAATTTTGGTCCAGGATTGTGTTCATGGGGATGAGATAAAAAATTCTTCTCTGTGCGTTCTTTTTAGCCTGGGCAAGTGCAAATCGCAGGCTGGAATAAGTCTTACCGCCGCCGGTAGGAACCGACAATGTGTAGATTCCTGGCCCATATTCTCCCGCAGCCCTGCACCAGCCCGATATGTCACCCCTAATTGGGGCCAATCTCCCTTCTTTGGGGAACTTTTCTATATAGGCTTCGAGTTCAATCAGAAGCTTATCCCAATCGGGCTGAGCTTCACATGACGTTTCAAATGGATTGGCATCATATTCAAAGCACGCGGAATCCCATCTGTCCGCATCCACGAGAATACTCAGCAGCAGTCGGGCAAGCATTCCCCAGTTAAAGGAACGGCTGTCCAGCCCAAATTCCTTCAACTCCTTATACGCCTCTGCAAATAGCTCGTCCAATTCCTCCTCTGTTGCCACTTCCACGTAAAAATTAGCCACTGCCTCCCTATAATCATTCTCCGGCTGTTCTCTCAAACCGTTTAAATAGGGGGAGTCTCCGGAATCTGACAGACAATCCGGCAAACCGGTATGATGACCATAAATACATAAAGAAATCAACTGAGCCGCCTGCCTTTTCTCCAGGTCAGTCTCCCTCTCCCACCATCGCCGGTGAACATAAAGGGCACCCAGGCCAGCATGATTGGGATGTCCGCTTCCGGTGCCACGGAGATAGCTCATCCAATCTGCGGTTCCTTTTCCCAAATCATGCAGCAGCCCTATTAATCTGGCCATCTTGCCCAACCTCAGCTTTTCAGCAGCCTGGAAACATAATCCCGCCACATGAACGCTGTGTTCTTTCCAGTCCTGCTCTTGTCCATCGTCTCTTCTATGAGCAATCATTGTTAATTACTCCTTTTCCGCTTATCTATGTTTCTCATTATACTCCATCAGCTATAGATTATCAACATTCTCTTTTTAACTCGAGTATAATTTAAATTAAATTTGATTTTATTCTTCAATTATGATATCATCTATGATGTCAAGACTTCATGTGGCGCTTGCGGATTGAAACGAGTTTAAAAGAGATATATACAAAAACCCCCTTATCTAAAAACTTTGGCCCAATGCCTTTTGTTTTAAATAAGGGGGATTTTTCTGTCTCATATCGAAAAACAAAATAAGGAGTTCGCAATTCGGCGTACTAAACCTGCTAACAAAAGTCAAGACTTTTTAGCAGGTTTTTAAAATTACTTTTTATTTCTATATTTTCCCACGACAACTAGACCGGCATGAATCCGGTCAATCACTTTTGTATTTCCATTTTTCTACTGCTCGTACACCTCCATTACTCGTGCATAGTAAATTCTCAGGAACTTGTTTAATCCTGCTATTTTGGCCGCACGTTTTGATTTCCCCTCTTTTTCTTTCTTCAATATAAATTCATAAACTGACGCATCCTCCGGCGCTTTATGTGTCTTTAAGCAACGCATAACCTCATAGCCTATTTTCCGAAGGCTTGATGAACCACGCTTGTATATCTTTCGCTCTGTTCCGGTGAATTGACCAGACTGATATGGCGGGGCATCTATCCCTGCATGGGCTATCAGTGCCTTTCCACTATGGAAACGTCTTACGTCTCCGATTTCTGCTATCAGTTTCGGCGCCAGCACGTTCCCCACTCCTCCCATTGCCCGCACCACCGAATATTCCGGCAGGCTCTTGGCTAATGTCTGCATTTGTGTTAAAATCGTCATCAGAGTGTTATCGACTTCTCTTAACACCCTGACCGCTTCCTGTACCAGCATTTTGGTCGATGGGGTACTGGAAGAAACTGTAGGGATGCCCTCTTTCGCCAGCGCATAGATTTTTATGGCTTTGTCCTGACGGCGATGGTATCCCTTCCTTTCTGCCCACTCAAGATAACTGTCCACAAACTCCTCCTCTGACTGTCTCGTTATGTTGTCGTAATGCCAGTATTCTTCTGCAAAATCTGACAGCTTATCTTTCCCGCTCGTTTCATTCCAGCCTTTTAGAAGCTTCTTAATCCCAGGCATCGTATAATCCAGCAAGTGCGTCAGTTCCAATACGCTTTCCACCCGCATCCTCATATAGTGACGGTACTGCCGGCCCAACAGCTTCAGCTCCGCATAAACGCTTTCTTCCGCTTCATAGTCCTTCAGACGATACCAATGCTCAATCCCATAGTTGGATATCGTAATGGCATCCTGTTTGTCTGTTTTCACACGCCTAAGCCCTTGGCAGCGGTATTCTTTCATTTCAAACGGGTTGATCACTGCCACAAAGAAGCCCTTTTCTTTCAGATAACTCAATACTGGCAGATGGTAAATCCCTGTCGCCTCCATAATCACACGTACCTCATCATCCAGACGCTGCAGCATGGTTGCCAGTTCGGACAGTTCCTTTTCCACATGGCAGACTTCAAAAGGCCTGCTTACAATCTCGCCATACGGTTTCAGAATACATACGGTACTTTCCTCCTTTGATACATCAATCCCTACGCTTATCATCTGTAACCTCCTCAATTGATTTGTAATTGTTCCCAGCCACACTTATTACAACTCATTTTAGTTCGTTACACGAAAGCACCTTACGGGTTTCAACCTGCTTAAACGACTGTTTATAATAAGGGATGGTTGACGGTTTTTATGACGGATGTGGTTAATCCAAAAAGCACCTCGCCAGACCAATTACTCCCTTATCATAAAAAAATAAGTGCGGAGGGTAAAGCACCAATGATATGCTTTATCTCTTACACTTATATGGTACTAAAAAGAACCTACGAACATTTCTGCTCATAGGTTCCGTAACTTAGTTTATTTCTTTTAATTTTGCTTGTTTTTCATAGTAATCATCAATAAACATATTGACTGCTCTTTCTATTGCTAATGTCTTAGGTTGTCCGGACTCTTCGCAATAGACTACAAGCTTATCATAAGTTTCTTTTTCCATTCTGATACTGAATGGGTGTGATTCTTTCTTTGGTCTTGCCATAGTCTACTGCACCTCCTTAAAACCTACTTGTCCATTCATCAACATAGGCAAGAGAAAATCACGAAGAGAAGTTAATTCTCTATTTTCTTCTTTGTTTTTGATTAATCTTTGAAATAATGTGCTTACTTTATTTTCAAATTCAGCAGTAATATCTTTTGGTGGCAAAACAATTTTACTTTGCTTTAGGTGATCTGTCGTAATATGCCCCATTGTTGTTTTTCTAGCTTCTGCCATTAAAACAAAATTAATGATATAAGCAGATAATTGCATATATACATAGTATTTGGAATATCCATTTGGAATCACTTTAAAAATATGTTGGTTTAAACCAGCTTTTCCACCTGACCAAATCATTGCTTCTAATGTTGCAGACCACGAAAATAGAATATCACCATCATTAATAATATTCTTTGATGGAATATCAGCTCTAACCCATTCTGTACTTTCTGTAATTCCATTATGCATCTCTGTAATTTTAATAACAGGAAGCTTATTATTTTCTGAAATAGGTCTATATTTTTGACATGCTAACCCATTTACAAAATCTGCAATGTCATAAAGATTGCCCACTTCCCATCCTTCTGGTATTTCTCTTTTCAATTCTTCATTCCCAACCATTTTTCCACCAGAAGATTTATATGGTTTTCCTTCTTCATTTGGAAAATCGAATTGTAAGAACCAATAATCATAAATGATTTTTGCCATAGTTTCAAGTTCGGCATTGATTTTATTATTGGTTTCAATTTTTTCATTTATTACACTAACAAGTTCACCTATTTTATGTTGAATTTCAATATCAGGAAGATAAATCATAAGTTCAACAGCATCTTTTAGATTAAAATGTTTCTGAATACATCCAACTTGTTGGTTTTCAATATGTTTGTAACCAACTGTATTCATATATGCAGTTAAATAATATGGATCAACTTTATCTTTGTGTGGTTTAATGACAATCATATCTATACAATTAGAATCGTCATATTCCTTTGGAATAACACAACAAATCCCAGGAACTCCAGTATGAACCATTGCCACATCACCTTCTCTTAACTGAGATTTCTTTTGTGACATATGGAATTCTTTTGTTACTCGTTTTAAATCATCATCAATGATTTTGTATGGTTTAATATTTAATGTTCTAAAGAATGGAACACCACCATCTTCATATTGTGTTGTTACTGTTCCAACAAATCCTATAGATAAATCACATACTTCACCTAATTTAACTTTATCAATCATATTTCAATTCCCCCAATCTCTTATTAATATCTTCTTCAAGAGATTTTCCTTCGGAGAAAAGCTGATTAAGTCTCGTAAAATAAGCTAACATTCTGTTATTAAATTCCTCTTGAGAAATTTCTATATACTCAATCTTGACTTCAAAATATTGTCCAGCAGAGAATGAATAATTCTTTTCTGCTATTTGATCATAAGTTACCTTTACAGAAAAATCATCAACAACATCTTGATTGATAAAAGTGTTTTCAATTTTAGTTACTTCTTCGTTGCTCAATACTGTTTTTTGGTTCTTTCCATCTTTGACTTTAGAACCTAATTTTGAAGCATCGACAAGAACAACTTCACCTTCATCATTTGCTTTATCAATGAAGAGAATAGATACATTTGTACCTGTGTTTGCAAAGATATTTGAAGGCATAGAAATAACACCTTTGAGCATTTTTTCATCAATGAGCTTTTGTCTAATTGTCTTTTCAATACCACTTTGAGCAGTTAAAAATCCAGTAGGAACAACAACCGCTGCTTTACCATCTGCTTTAAGACTGTATATAATATGTTGGATAAAGAGCAAATAAATACCCATAGAATCTTTCTTCTTATTTGGGATTTTAGGAATACCAGCGAAGAATCTATCTGTATCTTCCCATTCTTTTTCAATGTTATCTCTGGTTGAAGAGAAGTCCATTTTGAAAGGTGGATTTGAAGTAATATAATCAAACTTCTTTAGTCCGGAAGTTGCTTCATGTTCCACATTGTAATGAGCTGGTTTAAGTAATGTATCGCCTTGAATGATGTTTCCTAATGATTCTGTCATACTATTAAGCATCATATTCAAACGAAGGAAACGAGTTGATTTATTACTTATATCCTGAGTATATACAACAGCTCTGTTCATTCCACCTTCTTGTCCTAATTCGTGAGCAAGGTGAAGAACGAGAGAACCAGAACCGGCACTTGGGTCATAGATTTCAGCAGCTTCAATTTTATCACTCATACCAACTAAGCATTTTGCAATAATAGATGAAATTGCTTGTGGTGTGAAGTATTCAGCATAAGTTCCGCTTGCAACATTGTAATCTTTAATTAAGTATTCAAAAATAGCAGAATAGAAATCAAAGTTACCATTGAAAGCACCAGAGAAATCAAACTTATCTTGTGCGATAATCCCAAAGATAGCCTTTGCAAAGTTATTTCTTGCAGAGGATTCTACTTCATCACAAATAGGCTCAAATAATGGCTTTCTGCTACCATCAGCAGTTTCTACAGAGAAATTTTCATTACGAACACTATTAGAGATGCGAACCAAAGCATCATCAAATTGTTTGTAAAAGTCTGGTTGAGATACATGGTTTACTAATGCTTGAATGGTATCTTCATAACCAAAAGATACATCGGTAGCATTAGAATCATAGAAAGCACTTAATTCATCATTCTCATTTTTAAGAATATCTTCTACAGAAATTTCAACCTCTTCTGCGAACTGAGAAAGATGATACATAAATTTATCATTCAAAAATTTGTAAAGGAATACAGAGGTAATAATTCTTTCCTCAGAAGCTTGGTTTGATAAACCATTCTGAGAACATAATCCTTTCAAATCATCAATTATTTCTTTTATTTTATTTTCCATATCGAAAATAGTTGTAGGCATTTAAACTAATCCTCCTTAGAATATTTTCATATTGGCATAGGCTTCATTTAAGAGACTGGTATACCATTCTTTCATGTTAAGTTTTGAGTATAGCTTGGATTTTAATAATTTAGCTGTAGTTGCTTTTTTGACACTTGCTGTAAAGTTATCTCTGCCTTGTAATACAAGGATATTCAAATCTTGAATTTCTTTTACTGCAGCATAAACCAAATCCATAACTTGAGCTATATCTTCTTTGTCATACTCTGGGTGAATTTCCAAAGCATCTGTATAGGTTTTTACAAAGGCATAATTACCATCATATCGAGCAGAGAGTTTTTCATTCTCTTCATTCACTCTTCTGATTTCTTTAAGTACCTTCGCTAATTCTTCGTTGACAGAATCGAGGTTATCCAAATCAGCAATTTCGAGCATTTCAAAGATTTTCTTCAATAACTCATCTAACTTAACCATTGCAACTTGATTTCTGTTTTTGTTTCTCTTAACCTCTTTTTGAATCTGATCAACTGTATCTGTCATCTTTTTATAGCTCTCAGAATTAACAAGTTTTTTCATTGCATCAGATAATTTACCTAAGTCCATAATGGTAATTTTCACTTTGAAAAATTCATAGAGAATATCTACGATTTCTTTATTTGTGACAACTGCCATTAAGTCTGTTGGTTTACTCTTCAAATTGATAAAATCAATTCGGTGCTGTACCTCTGATATTAATTTTCTGATATGCTCAATATCAATTTGTTTTGCATATTCTGTAGCTCTTGATAACATAAATTCCGTATGACAATTTTTGATATTATTAAGCAATCTACGAATCGTAAGCAAAGCATCTTTATTAAAGTAAGAAAGCATCTGAGAGAATCGTTCAAGATTAGATGTATCAACCATACCATCTAATTCTTTCTTTGCTTTTAAATATCTTTTATTAATATCATCTGGTCCAATTACAAGACCACCCAAAGATGTACCATTGTCATCATCGTTATCATCAAAATCTTGCTCTAATTCCTTCAAATACATTTCGATGGTTCTATCGTATTCTTCCTCAATATCAACAAAATCGACAATATAACCATACTGATATGTTTTACCCATAGGACTCTTATATGGTCTGTTTACTCGGCTGATAGTCTGCAATAATGAATGTTCTTTTGCATTACGGAGTAAATACATTTTCTTCAATCTGTTGACATCATAACCAGTAGTAAGCATTTGGTGAACAATCAAAATATCAGGTTTTAAAGTTTCTTTGAAAGCAATCTGTATCTTTTTGTTCATCTCAGAAGGAATATCTTCATCAGAGATAACTAAACCAGCTTCAAGGTCTGAATTATCATCGAACCATGCTTTGATTTTCTTTGCTTGCGGATTAGAACAACAAACAACCATACCACCAATGGTATTATCAGCATTTGTTAATCTGAAATATGTAAAATCCTTTTCAATGAATTTGCATAAAGCATGAATATAATCATCAGATTCCATAACAACTTTTTTATCAGCTTTTGCATCTTCCAAATCAAGATTCTTTTTGATTTCTGTTCTTGCTGTTGTATCTATGGACTCTTTTTTAATTCTAAGGGTATATCCATCTGCAATAGATTTATCATAAAAATACTTATGAATGTAATCACCAAATTTTAAATTACTTCTCTCTTTCTTAGAAAGAAGTGGTGTTCCAGTCATAGCAATATAAACTGCATCTACATCAACAAGCATTAAGTTTTTGAAAAATTCACCAGTAATGCTATAAGAACGATGTGCTTCATCAATAAAGAAAATCCTCTGAATCTTTGCATCATAATCATTCTTAGCAACAGGCATTTTATCATCGAATTTCTGAATATTAACAACAGTAATTTCGCCAATAGAATTCATTGCTAAATTCTTTGATAATGGTCTGTTAAGTTCTTTTTCAAATTCTGCTTTGCTGTTTACATTAATAACATTCAATCCTCGTTTACTCATTTCACCTGATACCTGAGTAAGCAAGTCTAATCTGTCTACAACATAATAAAATCGTGCAGTAATGTTTTTCTTTGCATAATAATCATTTAAAATTCTTACAGAGAAAGCACTCAAACCAGTTTTTCCAGAACCTTGTGTATGGAATATGATTCCTGATTTACCGCCATTCTCAAGTCGTTTAATGATTTCTTGACTTGCAAAGAATTGAGGGTATCTCATAATGTGTTTCTGAGGTACTTTTCCATTTACATAGACAAGACCATATTGCAAATAAAAGAAAAATCTCTTCTTATCAAACAAAGAAGTCACAAATCTATTACATGGTGTTGTAAGTTCTAAATTAGTCTGAAACTCTGGTGTATCTGATTCTGTAGGACTGTAATGGTTATCCTTCAAAATATATTTAATGGTATCTATTGATACATCAGTAAATCCATCTCGTTTTGTATGTTCCTCTCTAAAGAAAGAGAATGTTGTGTTAATACCATTTGGTGTTGTATAGAAAGAACCAGCTTTAATATCTTCTGCTGCTGCAGAATCATCATCTTGTTCATATTCCATGTTGTTAGAGAAACTAACAATCTGAAGCATATTAAAATATTTTCTGTACTCAGGTACTTCCAATCTTTTGTTTAGCATACGATTAAATTCTGCTTGGATTCCACCTTCGTTATTTGGTTTTTTGACTTCTAAGAAAGCCAATGGAATACCATTGATAAGAATGTTAATGTCCGGTCGGAATGAACCTTTTTCTTCTGGTCCAAAGAATAATTCATCAACAACAGCAAAATCATTATTGTCAATGTTTTCAAAATCTATGAGCTTTAATTTATCTTGTGGATCAATAAGCCACTTGTAAAAAGCTTGTCCCATATCGTTGTATTTGATAATAGTATGGATTTCATCAATGATTGCAATGACTTCATCAATAGTAAAATCTTTCTTATTTATTTTTTCGATTGCTGGTTTAAACCTATTAATAAAAATTCTTGTATCTGTATCAATATCAGCATCTTTCAAAGATTGATATTTATATCCTAATCGTAAGAACTGAATTGTTGCAGGAATTTTAACTCTGGTATCTTCATTAAAAATTGCCATATCAAAATCTCCTCCTAATATATAAGTGTATGGTTTCAGTACCCAACAGCCAGTTGGGACTTAATCCTCTCATTGTTTAAGCTGTATAATGATTAGTCATCGGTCTGACAGAGTTCTCCTTGGACCATTAGCGTCCGTTAGAAAGCCAGTCAGCCAGCCTGTCATTGCAGCCGTTCGATTTATGCAGGTTGAACTACCACACCACGTTCGTTTGATACCCCAGGAGATTGAATCGGCAATGAGGAATGCTGGAATCCATGCAAATTCACTTTTGGAGGTACGTAGAATGTACAACGCAGTAGGGATTGATGTCTCAAAAGGCAAGAGCACCATCGCAGTTCTGCAACCCGGCGGCACTGTAATCCGCAAACCTTTCGATGTTTCCCATACATCCCAGAACCTCAATGAACTTGCAGATTACCTTGGTTCATTAGAGGGCCCATCCAAAATCGTTATGGAATGTACGGGCAGATACCATGAGCCCATGCTTAAGGTTCTGTACGAAGCCGGATTATTCGTTTCCGTTGTGAATCCTCACCTAATCAAAAACTTCGGCAACAACTCCCTGCGCAAGGTCAAATCTGACCCGGCAGATGCCCGCAAGATTGCACGCTATACTCTTGACAACTGGGCAGAACTGCGCCAATATTCAGATATGGACGATACACGTACTCAGTTAAAAACTTTAAACTCTCAATTCAGCTTTTTTATGAAGCAGAAGGTTGCCGCAAAAGCAAACCTGATTGCCCTGTTGGATAATACTTATCCCGGTGTTAACAAACTCTTTGACAGCCCGACACGTGAGGACGGAAGCGAAAAATAGGTTGATTATGCTTATTCTTTCTGGCATGTGGACTGTGTCCGCAAGATTGGGTTAAAAACCTTTACGGAGCGCTACAAGGCTTTCTGCAAGAAGCACCACTACATCTTCCAACAGGACAAGCCCGAAAAACTGTTCAATGCCTCAAAGGAATTGGTTGCCGTCTTTCCAAAGGAGAAGACCTATAAGCTGTTGATCCAGCAAAGCATCCAGCAGTTAAACCTTGCTTCCGGACACGTGGAGCGTCTCCGTCAGGAAATGAACGCGTTGGCATCCACCCTTCCTGAATAACACAGGTTTTAAAGTTTTAACTCCATTAATCTCTGAATTAATAAATCCATAAGGTGCTTTACCACTCGCCCAAGAACCCTGTTTGATTCTGTATTGATAATTGTCTCTAATTCTGATTTGAGTGTTTTCTCGTTCCATCTGAGCAAAGGCAGCTAAAATATTCATCATCAACTTGCCTTGTGGTGATATTGTATCAAAGGATTCTTTTTTACTAACAAAATCACATTTATGTTCTTGCATAGTTTCATATAGTTTATAGAAATCTGTTATATTTCTGCTGATTCGATCCAATTTATATACGACAACTTTTTTGATAATTCCTTGTTCGATATCATTAATTAATCGTTGTACATCGGGACGATCTGTGTTTTTTCCAGAAAATCCTTTATCTTGGTAAATTCTAATCAGGTTCTTATTTTCACACTTACTTTTACATTCATCGATTTGTGTTTCGATACTAACACTATCTTTTTTATCTACACTCTGCCAAGCATAGATTGCATCATACCGTTCAATTTTCATTTTTTTAGACATAAAAAAATCCTCCAACTTGATTTAAATTTTTCAAGTCAAAGGTTATTATAACATACCATATATTCTTATGCACACAAATCTTTGATTTGTGTCCTTATTTTATCTCGAAACGGATGTAACGCATTTATCTCTGATAAATAGTATGCTAATCTGTCAGCCATTTCTTCAGTATCACACGGCTGCAGATAGTTCTCCTTTTCCAGTTCACTAAATAATTCCTCCATCATGTCTTCAATAAACCTGCAGTCACAAAACATATTTCCCTTTGCACTATTCACATTCCGTACTTTTCCAGCCCATTCATAAATGTCTCCAAAGATTTGTTTATGCAACTTTTGAAAATATTTAAAAGTTAGCTTGCCTTTGGGGGGATTTTGTTTCAACTCCAAAATTCTGAGTGCCGTAATATTGCGTTCTGCTTCCTCCAAAGTTTCCGGATCTCTAATGTTCAATTTATTTTTCAGGATAAAAGAATCAGGATAACAATAAATGCTATCCTGTTCGTACTCATAATAATATTGTTCCATCTTTTCACCTATTTGACCGTATATTGCCTAATAACCTTCTTTATCGTTGCCGAAGTTGATTGTTGACCATTAGCACAACGCAAAAGCTGATTATACTCTGACTGTTTCAACTTCATTCCTTCAATCGCCATGGTTCCGGCAACCTGTTTTGCTAACTTTATCGCATCTTTCTTCAAGATTTCCACCTCCACCTTCCTAGTAGTATTATACCAGAAATCTTCTTATGATACTACGAATTTTTCTTCTTTTTCCATCGGACCAGAAGGTATGTCTTTTTTCGACATAATTCCACATAAACCTCACCATTTGTTGAGGCTGTGATTCGGGTGCCTAAGAAACAAAATACCACTTTTGCTGAAACATCATCATGTTTTCAAACCACAACATTACAGAAAACAGATGGATTATGGTGCCTTACTTACCTCTTTTCCACAGACTATTTTTGTCCAATACCCCGATGGTGGGATCGGGATTCCATATTCTTTACAACTTTGCAGCAGTTTAGCATAAATTAATCCATATTGCTTTGCCACACCGGAGGCAGATACTATATAACTTATTAAGCGCTTACCTTTCATGTACATTGGCTTGAATTGTTTATGGAAAGTGGAATAAAACACATTTATTGTTATTTTATGCAGTCTTTGCTTTTTGAGCATGGTTTTCCAAGCCATTGACATAATCCAACAGCTTTTGAAACTCCAATGCGGCTATCTTAAATCCAAAATGGAATCGGCTACGGTTCTTACCTCTGGTATTGTACCAAATATCCGAATAATTTGATATATCGTGTTAAGTTTTCAAGGTACAAATAAAATCAGATATTTTGTAACGTGTCTTTTGACACCTTAATCTTTTTAGTGGATAAATTTCAGGGGTAGGCGTGACTCGCATGAGTCACGCCTACCCCTGTTCGGAACCCTCTATTTCCCGACAGACAATCATGAGAGAATCTCACCACAATAAATGAAAACTGGATATTGGCTATACTCTATATAGTGGCATACTTAAGGTGCCGAATAAGGTCGGAAGGGGATTGGTGCTCCAAAGCCCATGCGACAGACTGATTTTCAACTCCTTAGGTGTACCACTTTTTGTTTCCATTGTATTTTGATGAGGACGCAGGACAGCCAACAGTTAAGCAAGGAGCTGCATCGGCTTATGCGAAGGAGGTTTGCTTTATGGAAGTATTGTATAAGCGGTGTTGTGGGATTGACATTCATAAAAATATGATGGTAGCCTGTGTTTTTACGAGTGTCAGAAAAAAAGAAGTCCACCAGTTTTCAACAATGACGGAAGATATTCTTCAATTAGTTTCATGGCTGAAGGAAACTGATTGTGAGATGGCTGCCATGGAAAGTACCGGTTCGTACTGGAAACCTGTTTATAACATATTTGAAGAGGAACATATCCCAATTATGATTGTAAATGCACAGCATATCAAAGGGGTTCCCGGACGCAAGACAGATGTGAAGGATGCAGAATGGATTGCTGATCTGGTACGTCATGGGTTAGTAAAAGCAAGTTATATCCCAAATCGGGAACAGCGGGAATTGCGCGAAATGACCCGTTACCGCCAGGAGATGATTGAAGAACGTGCTCGTGAATTGAACCGAATCCAAGCTGTGTTAGAAGGTTGTAACATTAAATTAGGCAGTGTGATTACCGATATCAGTGGAAAAAGCGGAATGGCTATTTTAAAAGCGATCATATCCGGAGAAACAGATCCGATTGTTTTAAGTGAATTAGCAGAAGGGCGTGCCAGAAATAAACTTCAGGAAATGCGAAGAGCTCTGCAGGGACGAGTTTTAGAACATCAACAAAAAAATGTTAGAACATCAGCTTGTGCATATGGAAAGTCTTACTTCTTTAATCTCAGATTTAGATGAAGATATTAAAAAAAAACAGACACTATAAGTTGGGCTGTTGAGGCTTTGGGATGGGATACCAGGAATCGGTAGACAAAGTGCAGAACGCATTCTTGCAGAAGCAGGGGTGGAAATGGAACATTTTCAAAATGAATCGCGTTTTAGTTCGTGGGCGGGTCTGGTACCGGAATGTAAAGAAAGCGCTGGTAAAAAGATGAGTAGTCGAATACGAAAAGGAAATAAATATTTGAAAGCATGTTTGGTAGAATGTGCCCGTGCTGCAATAAGAAAAAAACAAAGCTATTTCTATTCACGATACCAACGAATTGCTGCACGCAGAGGAGGGAAACGAGCGCTGATAGCCATAGCGCACACCATGCTAATAGCCATCTATCATATGCTAAAAGAAAAAGTTCCTTATTACGAATTAGGTGCAGATTATTATAGTGTAAAGAATCAAGAGAAATTAATCAAGAGAAATCTTCGTTCGTTAGAAAAGTTAGGGGTAGATGTAATGATTCGAGTGTGTGAAGAAATCTCTGTAAAAGTAGCTCTTCTATGATAATGGCAGGGCTG
>OGYA01000868.1_pt1 | contig 22394 bp, 16 predicted proteins | sample 1576401 | NCBI WGS metagenome assembly OGYA01 (sample SAMEA3541485, study PRJEB24748) | human gut metagenome | biome: human gut; feature: human-associated habitat; material: faeces | place: China | collected 2012 | reverse complement strand
GGATCGGTTCCTCGATCATCAGATGCACATCAAAAATGCGTTCTGTACAAGGACGGATCGATTTGATGATTGGAAATCCGAATGAAATACTCGGCACAAAACTTCCGTCCATCACATCAATATGCACATATTCCGCACCTGCCTTGTCCAGCAGGCATACCTGTTCGCCCAATTTTGCAAAATCTGCCGATAATATAGAAGGTGATAAACAGTTCATAATTTTCTCCTAATATTTGCGTTTATTTTTCATTTCTTCATAGAGAAGAACATAATTATCATATCGCGTCTGTGAGATTGCGCCGGTCGCCACTGCTTCCTTTACGCCACAATCCGGCTCTCCGATATGGCTGCAACCGATAAAACGGCACTTCGGCTCATGCTCCACAAACTCCGGATAGCACCGCCAGAGATCTTCTTTCTCCATTCCCGGCACATCCATCGAGCTGAATCCCGGCGTATCCATAATATACGAATCGTCTCCAATCGGAATGATCTGTGAGTGGCGCGTCGTATGCTTGCCTCTGCCGATCTTGTCGCTGATCTGTCCCGTCTCCATCTGTATATCCGTCTGAAGCCGGTTCACGAGCGAGGATTTGCCGACACCGGACGGTCCTGCGACCGAAGTTGTCTTTCCTGTTAACAACGCGCGCAGCTCGTCCACATGAAGATTCTCCTTCGCACAGGTAAACAGAATCGGGTATCCAGCCGGTTCATAGATTGCCCGCAAGGCTTCCATCTCCTGCTCCGTCACCAGATCACACTTGTTAAAACAGATCGTTACCGGCACATGCTGATACTCCATCATACACAAGAAACGGTCTAAAAGATTAAAATTCGGATCCGGTTTTGCGGCTGCAAAAATGACAAGAGCCATATCAATATTGGCTACTGCCGGACGGATCAAAGCATTCTTTCTCGGAAGAACTGCCTCTACATTTCCCAACTTTTTTGTTTCATCCAGTACCGCAATTTCTACATTATCACCAACCAGCGGCTTAATCTTCTGATTGCGGAAACTTCCCTTTGCTTTACATTCATAAATTCCGGTTTCCGCTACGTGAACGTAGTAGAAACCGGAAATTCCTTTTACAATCTTTCCCTGCATAGGTATTCTATTGCTTACTGAAGCTTACGTTGTGCGTCTCTGTCTTCGTTGTTGTGCCGCTTGACACACCCTCTTCATCAACGGTTTCAATCTCCCATGTGATCGTTACCGTTCCCGACTCGCATTCCATATCACTCGCAGAAACCGTAACGGAAGATCCATCCACCTCGCCGGAATCATATGTGACTCCGTCGCTTCCGGTCAGTGTATAGCTTGCACTGACTGCACCCTCAGCACTGTATGACTTAGAGAATTTATAGCTGACTGTTTCAGCACCGAGACTTACAGTAATCGTTACTGTTGTGCCGGCCGGAACCGTCTTACCGCTTGCGATACTCTGCTGGATCACCTTGCCCACTGCAACGGAATCACTGTGTGCTTCCTCGATCGCCACTTTAAGTCCGGCATTGTTTAAGGTGTTCTGGGCTTTCTCCTCACTCATTCCCAAAACGCTCGGCACATCGACAGACTTCTGTCCCTGACTGATTACAATGGTAACCTTGCTTCCGCTTGCCGCCGTACCACCGTTCGGACTCTGTGAAATGACTTTACCGGCATCCACGCTGTCACTGTACTCATACGATTTTTCAACTTTAAATCCTGCTGCAGTAAGTGCGTTGAATGCATCTTTCTCAAGGTTTCCAAGAACACTAGGCACCGCTTTTAAGTCACCGTTTGTGGTGTTATCATCCGTATAACTCTTATTCTCATCACCGGCTACAATGACATTAACCGTAGATCCTGCCGCAATCTGGGTTCCACCTGCCGGATCCTGCTCGATAACCGTTCCTGCCGGTTTATCCGATTTCTGCTCCGCGATGACAAACATAAAAAATCCCTGTGCTTCCAAAGCACTCTGTGCTTCTTCCTTTGTCCGTCCTGTCACATTTTCAACCGCAACAAGCTGCTCGGTCTGGGTTTCGCTCTCCGTCTGCGTTTCTGTCTGTGTCTGGGTATTCTGTGAATCGGAATCTTTCGAGCGAAAACGGAACAATCCGAACACGCTGCCGATCAGGTAGATGATCACGATCAGAATGACTGCAGCCATCACAATACCCATGATGGTAACTGCTTTATCGAACTTTGGATTCAGGCCGGATTCTTCTTCCTCGTCATCCTCCTCGTCCTCATCATATTCTTCCTCTTCATCAACATCCTTAGGCTCTTCTGCAACCGGCTCAACTCCACGCTGCTCCTTGATCTGCTTTAACTCCTCGCCACTGATAACTTTCGTCTTACCATTGTCTACAAGTGGTGCGATCACAACGAAATCCTCGTCTGGATTTACAAGCGCTCTGCGCAGATCATTCAAAAGCTCCTCAATTGTCTGATAGCGGCGATCCGGATTCTTCTGTGTACATTTTAAAATGATCTTCTCCATGCTGATTGGGAGATTCGGTGCATAGTTGCTCGGCGGAACCATCTCTTCCTGCAGATGCTGGATGGCTACTGCAACCGTTGTATCTCCGTCAAACGGAACACGTCCGGTCACCATCTCATACATAACGATACCGAGAGAATAGATATCACTTCTTCCGTCTACGAAGCCATTTCTTGCCTGCTCCGGAGAAGAATAGTGAACCGATCCCATCACATCCGAACTGATCGTATTGCTGGATGCTGCTCTTGCGATACCGAAATCTGTGACCTTCACTTTACCTTCCGTAGAAATGATAATGTTCTGAGGCTTAATATCACGATGTGTGATCTGCTTATTGTGTGCCGCCTCAATACCTCTTGCCACCTGGATTGCAATACTTACCGATTCCTTGAAAGACAACTGTCCCTTTTTCTCAATATATGTCTTAAGAGTGATTCCCTCTACATACTCCATAACGATGTAGTAGAGTCCCTCCTCGCTTCCTACATCATAGATATTGACGATGTTCGGATGCTCCAGTCCTGCTGCGGACTGAGCCTCAGTACGAAACTTTGCCACAAAGCTTCGATCCTCTGAAAATTCATTACGTAACACCTTAATTGCTACGAAACGTCCCAGGATATGATCCTTGGCTTTATATACATCAGACATTCCGCCTGCGCCGATCTTACTTACAATCTCATAACGATCTGCTAAATACGTCCCAACTGTTAACATGCTTTCACCTCATACGAAAATGGTTCTATAATCATTACTGTAATGTTGTCTCTTCCACCGTTGCGATTGGCAGTGGAAACCAAAAGCTTTGCCCGCTCCTCCAAAGGCGCATCGCTAAGTATGATATCTCTTATCTTATCATCCTCAACCATATTGGTCAGGCCATCGGTACAAAGCAGAATACGGTCGTTCTCCTGCAGATCAACTTCAAAGAAATCCGCCTGAACATCCTCGCCCGCTCCAATTGCCCTTGTAATTATATTCTTATCCGGATGTATTCTTGCATCCGCTTCATTCACTTCTCCGATGCGCACCATCTCTGCGACTAGAGAGTGATCTCTTGTTATCTGTCTGATATCCCGGTTGATCACATAGAGTCTGCTGTCTCCGATATTGGCAACATAAAGTTTTCCATCCAAAATCGTAGCAGCAACAAGTGTTGTTCCCATACCACGCTTGGCCTCATCCTCCGCTGCTTCCTCGATCAGAAGCTTATTGGCGGTCGTGATCGCCTCCTGTAAAATTGTTACTGGTTCCTCCCCCGGGCTTCTGGACACTGATGCAACCATACGCTGCGTCGTGTAACGCGAAGCATAGTCGCCCGCTTTATGTCCCCCCATTCCGTCTGCTACGATATAGAGATTCGGGAGATTTCCAACAGGATCATCCGATGCGAAGAAATAATCCTGATTCATTTCACGCAATGCACCGGTATCCGTAATGGAATACGTCTTCATCCGATCCATCCTTTCTCTCGTCATAACCTATTACTCCATATTTGACTATGTTACCATACAAGAGCACAAAAAGCAAGGAAAGACCATTTCCCTGCTTTCATCAATACCTACTTATTTTCGTTGATATAGCGCTTACGAAGCTGTCCGCACGCCCCGTCAATATCGCGCCCCATCTCTCTTCGGACCGTCACATTGATTCCGTTCTTCTCAAGCTTATTCTTGAAAGCGGCGATCACTGCCGCATTGGACTGCACATAATCACGCTCCTTGATCGGGTTGACCGGGATCAGATTCACGTGACAGTTCATTCCGTGGATGAGCTGCGAGAGCTCCCTTGCATCCTCATCCGTGTCATTCACACCGCCGACCAGACTGTACTCGAACGTCACTCTGCGCCCTGTCTGATCAAAATAATATTTACATGCATCGATCACGTCATGAATGTCATATTTGTTGGCAACCGGCATCAGCTCCAGACGCTTCTTCTGGTTCGACGCATGAAGAGACAAAGCCAGCGTGATAGAAAACTTTTCATCCGCAAGCTGCCGCATACGCGGAACGATTCCACAGGTTGACACCGTCAGGTTTCTCTGGCTGATGTTCAGTCCGTTCTCGTCCGTCAGCAGTGTGATAAATTTGAGCAGATTGTCGTAATTGTCCATCGGCTCTCCAGTTCCCATCACAACAACATTTGAGATACGCTCTCCGATATCCTGTCCGATCTTGTAGATCTGGTCGATCATCTCGGAAGGTCTTAAGCCTCTAACAAGGCCGTCAAGTGTCGATGCACAGAACCGGCATCCCATCCTGCATCCCACCTGTGAGGAAATGCACACCGAATTTCCGTGTTTATAGCGCATCAGCACACTCTCAATAACATTGCCATCCTCCAGCAAAAAGAGATATTTCCTTGTGCCATCGATCTGTGAGATCTGCACCTGTTCCTGTTTTAAATCCGTAATAAAACTAACCTCGTTCAGCTTCTCGCGAAACGCTTTGGACAGATTCGTCATATCGTCAAAAGCATAGACCTGCTTCACATGCAGCCACTGATACAGCTGCTTTGCACGGAACGCTTTCTCTCCGATCGACGCTACAAACTCGGTCAGTTCCGCCAGATTCATGGATTTGATATCAATCTTACTGTTACTCATCCATACTCCTTATCATCTTTGCGACAAAGAAGCCATCACTTCCCTCCATCGGGAAGATCTGCCTCTGCTCTACCAAGGTAAACTCTGGATGCTTCTTCAAAAATGCCGCAACATTATCTTCATTCTCTTCTTTATGTATCGTGCAGGTGCTGTAGATCAGCTTCCCGCCGCATTTTACATAAGCACACACGGTATCTAACATCTGCTGCTGCAATAATGCAAGATCATGCGCTTTCTCTGCTGTCATCTTGTAGCGGATATCGCTTTTGCGCCCGATGACACCGAGTCCGGAACACGGCAGATCGCAGATCAGTATGTCCGCTTTCTTAACCGACGCCTCATCGAGTATGGTCGCATCCTGCTGCACCGCTTTCATATTCTTTAGATCATGTCTTTGGATGTTCTCCTCGATCAGTCCCACCTTGTACTCCGTGAGATCTCTCGCCTCGACCATTCCGCTTCCACCCAAAAGTTCCGCAAGGTGCGAACTCTTGCCTCCCGGTGCAGCGCAGACATCGATAATATAATCATCCTTCTTCGGATCCGCTGCCTGCGCGACGCTCATCGAACTGATATCCTGCACATAGAACCAGCCGTCCTGAAAAGAGGAGAGCCCCGTCAAATGGTCAAATTCCGAGATTACAAACGCATACGGAATCTGTTCGATCCGCTCTGCCTTTACGCCTTCTTGCTCCAGACGCTTCTGCAATTCTTCCGGCGTACATTTCTTCGGATTCGTGCGGATCGTAATTCTGGCAGGAGTCGAAAATGCCTCCAGCATCTCCTTCGTCTTTTCATTTCCGTAATCCGCCGTCCAGCTGTCAATAATCCACTTTGGAATCGAATATTTTACGCTATCATCCGGGAACCCGATTTCTCTCCAACCTCTTGTCACACTTCGCAAAACACCATTCACGAAGCCAGAAAGCCCGGAAAATCCGCGTTTTCTGGCAAGCTTGACAGCCTCGTTGCAGACCGCAGAATCCGGCACCCCATCCATGTACATAATCTGGTAAACACTCAGCCGCATCAATTCGCGGATCAGCGGCTTCATCTTCTTTACTTTCGTCTTGGAGAACTGGTTGATCACATAATCAAGTGTCAGCATCCACTCGATCGTGCCCTCCGTCAGTCGTGTGAGAAATGCCCTATCCTGTTTCGACAGATACTGGTACTTATCCAGCACGTCACGCAGCACAAGGTGGCTGTACTGTCCGTCACGGTCGATTGCAAGCAGCATATCAAGCGCAAGTTCTCTTGTATTTATCGCGTTAGTCACGGTCTCTTCCTCCAAAAAGCAGGATGATTCGAAGCAGCTGTAAGATTGCGGCTGCCGCACTGGCAACATAGGTGAGTGCCGCTGCAGTCAGTACTTTTCTGGTTCCGTTCAACTCATTTTCGCCTAAGATTCCCTGCGAACGCAACATCATCATCGCTCTGCGGGAAGCATCAAACTCCACCGGGAGTGTGATCAGCTGGAAGATGACAGCAAACGAAAACAGAATGATTCCGATATCAATGATCATCATGGAAGAACGGTTATTCATGAGCGCACCGATAATGATTACCGGCCACGCTAACATGGAGCCGAAATTTGCGATCGGCACGAAAGCACTGCGCATCTTAAGCGGCACATATCCTCTCGCATGCTGGATCGCATGTCCGCACTCATGTGCTGCGACACCAACCGCTGCGACTGAAGTCGAGTTACACACATCATCCGACAGATTCAGTGTCTTGTTACCCGGATTGTAATGATCCGTCAGACTGCCCGACACGTGGCGAATCTGCACATCACCAATTCCTGCAGCCTGCAGGATACGCTGCGCTGCCTGTGCACCGGTCATGCCGGACATACTGCGGTAACGCGAATATTTATTGAAGGTCGTCTTGACTCTCGCGGACGCGATCATGCAGATGATTGCGCCAACAATAACTAAAATATACGTAGGATCCCAATATAAATACATAGCTGCTCCTTTCTACTTTGCTTTTTACGAAGCGGTCATAAAGCCGCTATCTCAGAGATTCACAATTGCAGGTTACATTCTACGAAAAAAATGTTCCGGTCTCTACCTGATTTCCGCGCAGGAATGCATCTGCCTCCATGCGCTTCTTTCCCTCCAGCTGCACTTCAAGTAAGGCAAGCTGTCCGGCACCGGTCTGCACGATCAGATCATGCTTATCCGCACGAACAATACATCCCGGCTGATATTCACTATTCTCCGGAATCACCTTTGCTTTCCAGATCTTAAATGTCTTATTGCCCAGATGGGTATAAGCGCTCGGCCACGGATTCAGACCTCGGATCAGGCGCTCAAGCTCGACCGCCGGCTTTTTCCAGTCAATATTTCCAAGATCTTTTGTGATCATGGATGTGTGCGTACTTAATTCATTGTTCTGCGGCGTAAAAGTTGCAGTCCCTTTTTCCAGCATATCCATCGTCTCGACACAAAGCTTCGCACCGACTTCCGCAAGTTTATCAAATAAGCTTCCACCGGTCTCGTCCTCTGCCACGCGCACCTCGCGCTTGGCGATCATATCGCCGGTATCCAGGCCCACATCCATGCGCATTGTCGTCACGCCGGTGATGGCATCGCCATTGATGACTGCCCACTGGATTGGTGCCGCACCACGATACTTTGGAAGCAGCGATGCATGCACATTCACGCATCCAAAACGAGGCATATCCAGAATACTCTTCGGCAAAATCTGCCCGAATGCAGCCACAATAATGATGTCCGCATCATACTTCTTTAAGTATTCCACATTCGCATCGTCTCTTATACGTTTCGGCTGAAATACTTCGATATCATGTGCGAAAGCACACTCCTTGACCGGAGGAAACTGCATCTCTTTGCCGCGTCCCTTCGGCTTATCCGGCTGCGTGACAACAAGCACAACCTCGTGTCCCGCGCGGATGATCTCTTCCAATGTCCCCACCGCGAAATCCGGTGTTCCCATAAATATTACTTTCATTATTCGTCTGCACCCTCTTCTTCATAGGTGACCTCATGCAGCGGTCCCTCAACTTTTTCTACATACAGATGTCCGTCTAAGTGATCGAACTCATGGCACATCGCGCGGGCAAAAAGCTCCGTTCCCTCAACCATGCACTCGTTCATATCTAAATCATAATATTTTGCCTTGACATAATTCGGTCTTGTCACAGTTCCAGCCTTACCCGGAATGCTTAAGCATCCCTCGTCCCCGGTCTGTTCCCCGGAGCTCTCGATGATCTCAGGATTGATCATGATATAAGGACCTTCCCCGACATCGATCACAACAAGTCTCTTTAAGATGCCGACCTGCGGTGCCGCAAGTCCGACTCCGTTCGCCTCATACATGGTCTCGACCATATCCTCTGCCAGTGTGCGGATTCTCGGTGTCACCTCCGCGATCGGACGGCAGACCTTCTCAAGTACCTCATCTCCCTGTGTTCTGATTGTTCTAAGTGCCATAATTTTTACCTCCTAAAATCCGCTTGCCGGATTGAAATCAAATTGAATCGTTACTTTTGCGAAAGCGTTCGTCTTCTTTCCAAACTGCTCGAGCGCATCCTTAAGCGCCACAAGCGTTCCGTAATCCGTCGCTTTCATATAGACCATCTTGCGATATACGTCATTCACTTTCGCCACCGACGCATCGGCAGGTCCTACCACAAGCACGCGCCTGCCGCTTCTTGTGATTGCCGACTTCAGTTTTTCCGCGATCAGGTTCGCAGTACGCGCAACGAGCGGCTCATGCCCACCCATCACATGCACGACCAGAAGATTGGACACCGGCGGATAGGAAAGCATCCCCCTGTACGCGATCTCCTGCTCGTAAAATGCCTCATAATCCTGCACCTTCGCCGTCTGGATCGCGAAATGCTCCGGATCATACGTCTGAATGATCGCCTGTCCCGGCTTCTCACCTCGTCCCGCACGTCCCACAGCCTGCGTCAGAAGCTGGAACGTCCGCTCCGATGCGTGGAAATCCGCCACTTTCAGTGACATATCCGCTGCAAGCACACCGACAAGTGTCACATTTGCAAAGTCATGTCCCTTGACGATCATCTGCGTTCCGATCAGGATATCCGCCTCCCGGTTTGCAAATGCCTGCAGGATCTTCTCGTACGAATCCTTCGTTCGCGTCGTATCATAATCCATACGCAGCACGCTCGCCTTCGGAAAACGTTTCTTCACCAGTTCCTCGATTTTCTGCGTTCCCGCTTTAAATCCACCGAGATATTTACTTCCGCACGACGGACACACCTTCGGCTGCGGTTCTTCGTAGCCGCAATAGTGGCAGACCATCCTGCCCCCTGCATGCTGACTGAGTGATACATCGCAATGAGGACATTTTACCACATATCCGCAAGCTCTGCATGAAATAAATCCGGATACGCCTCTTCGATTGAGAAAAAGCATGGTCTGCTCGCCTTTTTCCAGCCTTTCTTCCATCAGTTCCTGCAGTCTCGTACTTAAGATGGACCGGTTTCCTTCTTTTAATTCTTCCCGCAGATCAACGACTTCACACTCCGGAAGCTTCTGATCCTTGACCCGCTTATTCAACTCCAGCAGCTTGTAATTGCCGTTTTTCGCCTGGTAATAGCTCTCCACGGAAGGCGTTGCCGATCCGAGCACAACACTCGCCTGGTTCATTCTCGCCCGCTCGATTGCAACCTCTCTTGCATGATAACGCGGCGCATTTTCGCTCTTATAAGAAGTCTCATGTTCCTCGTCAATGATGATCAGTCCCAGCCTCTCAAACGGGGTAAAAAGCGCCGATCGCGGTCCGATCATGATATCGATGTCTCCCGACTTTGCCCGCTCGAACTGATCATACCGCTCCCCCTGCGACAATCTGGAATTCATGATCGACACACGGTCACCAAACCGGTTGTAGAACCGCATCACCGTCTGATAGGTGAGCGCGATCTCCGGGATCAGCACGATCACCTGCCGCCCCTCTGCGAGCACATGCGCGATCAGTTCCATATACACTTCCGTCTTGCCGCTTCCTGTCACACCCTTGAGCAGATACGTCTGCCTTCTTCCTTCGTCCCAGTCATGCGTCACCGTATCCACTACCCGCTGCTGCTCCTCGTTCAGCTTCAGCCGGTATTCCTTCTGTGCCAGATGCTCCACCGGATTCCGGTAACTCGTCGTCGTCTCGATCACGACAATTCCCTGTTCCGACATTCCTCTTATCGTTGCCGCTGACACATTCAGTTTCTGTGTCACAAGTGCATAGTCGATGCGTTCTTCCTCAATCAGCTCCCGCAGCAGTCTTGCTTTCGCCGTATAATGCTTCGCTTCAAAAAGCGCCAGCTTCTGCATAGCCTCCCCCTTTGGGATTCCAAGTGTTACGCTTCTATGCTCCACCTGCTTTGTCTGCTTCTTGATTGGCAGCACTGTCTTTAGCGCCTGGTTCATCGTCGATCCATAATTCTTCCGCATCCATCCCGCCAGGGCGATCAGCTGCGACTCAATCGGAACACTCCCTTTATGAACACCGATCAATTCCTTTGTTTTCGCGACATCAAACTCTGCGTCGTCTGTCACTTCGATGACGTAGCCGGTCAGAGTGCGGCTTCCAAACGGAATATCGACCTGCACGCCCGGCTGTATCAAATCCTGTATTCCTTCCGGAATCCGATACTGAAACGTCTTATCCAACTTATCCAGCGAGATGTCTACGATCACATTCGCGTACGCCACACTCTCACCTCCTTTACCTCTATCATTTTCTATCACTTTCGCCCGCTTGCGGGCAGTTCTTTTTCTATCCGTTTGCCCCTGATATCCAACTGAAAAGCGATGGTTTTCCAAACCGGGTATCCGCTCAAAGGATTCAAACCGGAGAATGTTCCAATCGCAGGGGGCACAGGTCTTCGGTAAACTCGGTTTTAGACAGAATTGCTGAATTTTCCAGCGGTGTGCGTTTCCCTTAATTTTTGTGTACGACAACGTTTGAACCATTCCGTGGCGGTGTCCGCCGGACACAGATGCGCTCGCGATTTTTAGACTGCCTAAATGGACGTCCTCAGGAAGTCGCTATGAGCCGCCGCGACCAAACTCGCTTCATGTTTATTGGAACGCCACCATGCTGTGTTGCTCACAAACAGTTGGTCCAGCGGCGGCATGTTTCCTTCGAACGTCCATTAAGGCAGACACAAAATCACTCGGACGCAGTCTGTGTCTCAGCGAACAACCGCCTTCGGAATTGTCCAAACTTTGGCGGACATAAATCATAGAAAAAGGGAAACGCACAATGCGGAAAATTCCCAATTCTGGATAACTAGAGTTTACCGAAGACCTGTGAATCTGCGATAAAAATTCACTGGTTTCCAAGTGAGGTAGAGCGGATACCCGGTTCGGCAAACCATGCTACACATTTCGTAATCGGGGCAAACGGACAGACAAAAAACTGCCCGCAATCGCCCCGAAATCATCGAAAATGATGCGCTACAGTAAGGTGAGACCGTGGCGCGAAAGCACTGTGTGCACCATAGCCTCGTAAGTACTTTGAGAAGATTCCACCGTATCAAGGATTCCGAAAGATTCCAGTTTCTGCCGGCACTTCGGTCCGATGGCGTAGACATCCATCTTTCGTTTTTCGAAAAGCCAGTTCCGACGATTTTCATTAGATAAGAAGCGTTCCACAGAGGATGCACAGGTAAAGAGGATTCCGTCATAAGAGATGTCCTCATCCATCCAATCATCGGATAGCGGAACTTCCACATTTTCGTAAACATTCACGCGTCCGTAGCTGCAGATAGAAACAAGCGTATCCGCAAGCGATTCATCCGCATTCTTCGCGGTCGGATGCCAAAGCGTAATGTTGCGGAACGGATCGTTACCGTAATTCGTATCGAGATAGGTTTTCAGTTTCTCCGGAAGACTTTCACTATTGTAGTACTCCGGTACGAAATCAGCGCAAAGTCCGTATTCGCTCAGTTTCTGTGCCGTCTTCTCCCCGATCGCGATCAGCTTCACATGGGATAATGCGCGCACATCAAGCTTCGATGCAAACAGATTTTTCATAAAACAGGTGACCCCATGCCTGCTCGTAAACAGAAGCAGATCCACAGAAGCCAATTCTTCCCGCCGGTACAACGAAGAAATCCACTCGATGCGGCCAAGCTGTAATTCCTTGACATACGCACCTTTGACGCGCAACAGCTCCGCCAGTTTTGACGGTTCGCTTCCGACCTTCGGAACAAGGTAATGTTTTCCCCACAATGGCTGCTCCTCGTAGAAATTCAATTCTTCACGGAGCGCGACTACATTGCCGACCACAATCATTGCCGGGGATGTAAGCCTGGTCTCCGTGACACGATCCGCAATGTTCGTCAGGTTCCCAATGCAGATCCGCTGCTTCGGCGTAGTGGCATGTGAGATGACCGCAACGGCTGTCATAGGATTACGTCCTACTGTAAGAAGCCCCTCCGCGATCTCGGCGACTTTACTGAGTCCCATCAAAAAAATCAGGGTTTCCGTCGGATCCAGCATCGATGCAAAATCAATCTCCGTTGTCTTATCCTGCCGGTTATGCGCCGTAATCACACGAAACGAGGTGGCTACGCCTCGATGCGTGACCGGAATTCCCGCATATGCCGCTCCGGCGATCGCTGATGTCACCCCCGGCACTACAACGAATGAGATACCATGTTCCCGAAGGAACATGCCCTCCTCTCCGCCGCGCCCAAACACATAGACATCACCGCCCTTAAGCCGGACAACGCAGTCATATTCCTTTGCTTTCTTCACAAGAAGGGCATTGATTTCTTCCTGCGGCAGCGTATGGTGGCGGTCTGCTTTGCCGACATAAATACACTCGCAGTCATCCCTTGCATAAGCCAACAATTCCGGCGATGCAAGCCGGTCATATATCATACAGTCTGCTTTTTTCAAAAGCTGCATGCCTTTTTGGGTGATCAGTCCCGGATCTCCCGGTCCTGCACCTACCAGATAGACGATTCCCACAGTTTCTTCCTTTCCGTAATCGATTTACGCATGATGGATGGATCCGATCATTCTTACACATTTGAATTGCCGGGACGCCGGTCCCTTGAAACAATTACAATCTACCATAAAAGATAACATATCTGCTCTGATCAAACAAGAGCCGCATCTTAGCTGCCGTCCCTAAAACACAAAAGCACTCTAAGAAAACTTAAAGTGCTTCGCCAAATAATTATATTATGTTGATTAGCGGCGTCTCCATGTGCTTCGGTTTACAAGGATCAGTATCGGAAAGATCTCCAGACGTCCCGCAAGCATATCAAAGATCAGAATCAGCTTCGAGAACCACGAGAAGATGCCAAAATTACAGGTCGGTCCCACCATTTCCAATCCCGGTCCGATATTGTTAAAGCACGATACGACCGCAGTAAGGTTCGTGGTCAAAGAAAGTCCGTCAATGGATACGAGCAGAAAGCTTACCAGAGTAATCACAACATACGCTACCAGATAGGTGTTTGTGTTTTCCAGCACATCCTCGCTGATCCTGCGCCCGTTCACGCGTACCACTTCCACACGGTGTGGATTCAGCACTCGTCTTGTGTTACGTCTGAGATTCTTAAGAAGTAGTAATGCACGTCCGCATTTCAGTCCTCCTCCGGTACTTCCCGCACATGCACCCACAATCATGAGTGCAAAAAGAATTCCCTTTGAAAAGCTCGGCCACAGGTCAAAATCCGTCGTTGCAAAACCGGTCGTGGTCACAATACTGGCAACCTGGAAAGCTGCATGCCTTATCGTCTCACCGATCGTATCGTAATAACCGCGCAGATTTAAGACGATCAGCACAATACTTCCGAGAACGATCGCAAAATACATCCGAAGCTCCTCGTCCTCAAATACGGATTTCACATGCCTGATCATAAGGAGATAGTAGCAGCCGAAGTTTACACCAAAAAGCAGCATAAATACAGTACATACATTCTGGATATACGGGCTGTACCCGGCGATACTGTCGTTTTTGATACCAAATCCTCCGGTACCTGCCGTACCCATCGCCGTACATACCGCTTCAAAAAGCGACATGCCTCCGAATAACAGGAAGATAATATTCAAAATCGTCAGTAAAATGTACATCATATACAAAATACGTGCCGTAGTACGCATCTTCGGAACAAGCTTTCCGACGGTCGGTCCCGGGCTCTCTGCGCGCAGCAGATGCAGCGTAAATCCGCTTCCTTTGTCTCCCTTGGTTCCCACCGCAAGGAGAAAGACGAGCACGCCCATTCCACCCAGCCAGTGGCTGAAGCTTCGCCAGTAGAGCATGCCTTTTGACAGACCTTCCACATTCGACAGAATCGATGCACCGGTCGTCGTAAATCCAGATACGATTTCAAACAACGCATCCAGATAATTTGGAATCTCTCCCGATAAGAAGAACGGCAGACCTCCCATCAGACTTAAGAAGATCCAGCTCATACCGACGCACACAAGTCCCTCTCTTGCATAGAAGCGCCGTACCGCATGGCGGCACAGAACATACAGAACCGATGCAACAGCGGCTGTAATCACAATGGATAACGCAAATCCCCATATCCCCGGAATATTGCGTTCTAATACACTGATCAACAATGCAGGCAGCATAAATGCAGCCTCCACAAACAGAATCTGGGAAATGAACTTTCCCATCATTTTATAGTTCATAATTTCCTCACTCAAATATATCGTTAATCTGCAAAAGCGCCATACCGCTCTTGGCCACGACGATCAGGGAATCGCCCTTCTGATACATCGAATCACCACTCGGAATCTCCGTCTTGCTTCCGTGACTGATACAAACGATCAGGACATTCGCCTTCGTCTTCATCTCGCGGAGCGGAGTACCGATATAACGAGTCTTCTCATCCACAACAAACTCTAATGCTTCTGCCTGCCCCTCCGCAATATTATGAAGTGTCAGCGCCGCACCTGCCGTATTTTGCATGGCACGCACATAACGCACGATATTATTGCAGCATAATTCTTTCGGACAGACCACGCTTCCAAGTCCTAATGTGTCATGGATATTATGAATCTCCATATGTCCAACCTTTGTGATGACCTGCGGCACGCCACAGTTCTTCGCATAAAGTGAGATAATCATATTCATTTCATCAATTCCGGTCATCGAAACCAAAGCGTCACAGTCTGAGACACCCTCGCTCTCCAACAGGAACTGGCTGCTCGCGTCTCCATGGATCACACATACTTCCTTCGGAAGCTTGTCAGACAACTCCACGCAGCGATCCTCGTCCTGTTCGATCAGTTGTACGGTAACGCCATTCCTCGCAAGACGCTCCGCCAAATAGTAGCCGATTCGTCCGCCTCCACAGATAATAACGCGCTTTGCCTTGTGTGTGATGACACCGAGATTCTTAAGCAAAATCGTCAGATTCTCGGACGGTGCCGTAACAAAGACACGGTCTCCCTCCTGCAATACAAAATGTCCGTCCGGAATCTGGGCAACGCCCTTGCGGCTGACCGCGCAGACCAATACCTTGCATTTGATGATACTGTCCAGATCATTGAGTGCAACATTACAAAGCTTGCTGCCCTCATCGATACGAAGTTCTACGATCTCCACACGGCTTTTGGCAAAGGTATCTCTCTGTAAAAATCCTGGGTACTTGATCAGACGCTCGATCTCTCTTGCCGCCTGCTTCTCCGGATTGACCATCAGTGACAGGGAATACACATCCCGCATCGTAAAAATCTGCTTTCCGTATTCCGGATTACGAATTCTTGCGATCGTATGAATCTTTGGATTTAACCCATGTGCCGTCATACAGCAAAGCAGATTGATCTCGTCCGCACTCGTTGCGGCGATCAGCAGATCCGCTTTCCGTACATCTGCACTCTCTAACACGCGCATGGAGGCACAGTTACCCTGCACCCCCATGACGTCATATCTTTCCACGCTGGAATCTAATACTTTCTGGTTTGAGTCGATCAATGTAAGATCATGACCCTCCGCTGACAACTTCTGCGTCAGTGTAAGACCAACCTTTCCATCGCCAGCAATGATAATCTTCACGAATAAATTCCTCCGATAATATTTATGTGTTTAACATAGACATTATAGCAACTTACCCGTAAAAAGCAAGAAATACTATTCACATTCGTCAAAACTTAAGATTGCCTTGAACAGATCTCCATCGATCTGGATCGCGAAATTACCTCCCATCAGTGCGGTCAGGCTTTGGGCGATTGAGAGACCGAGCCCGCTTCCTTCTGTATTTCGCGAGCTGTCGCCGCGCACGAACCTCTCCATTAATTCTTCGCTTGAAATGTTTAACTGGTATCTGGACGTGTTGCGGAAGGTCATAATCACCATTCCGTTATATTTTTCCAGATCAATGTACACTCTGGTTCCCGGCTGCGCATACTTGCAGATGTTGCTCATCAGGTTGTCGATCACACGCCACAGATGCCTTCCGTCCGCCATAATATTGGCCGGAGGTTCCGGGCTGCTTACGACAATATCAAGATCATTCTTTTTCGCGCGGTCCTCAAACTCGCCGACCACCTGCGTCAGCATGACCGTTGCATCACATTCTTCCAGTTCCACCTTAATATTGCCGGTCGATGCCTTGGACGCCTCCATCAGATCCTCGATCAGTTTCTTAAGCCGTGCCGACTGGCGATCGAGCACCTCCAGATACTCCTGCACCTTCGGATTGTCGATCTCTTCTTTTTCCATGAGATCCACATAGTTGATGATCGATGTCAGTGGTGTCTTGATATCATGTGATACATTTGTGATGAGTTCCGTCTTAAAGCGCTCGCTCTTCATCTGCTCGTCAACGGCGCGACTGATTCCCTGACCGATATTGTTCATATGATCCGCATGTTCCCGGAACGGACCGCGCATTCGCTTCGTGTCGATCGGATGGCTGTAATCGCCATTTACCATGCGTCTGCTTCCATCGAAGATTTTCTTTAACTGGAACGCAACGCTAAATACAAACGGGATCTCCACCAACTTATATAAGAAGAAAAGCATCATCTCAACGCCGCCGTCATAATCCGTTGCTGCGATCACGATCATCTCCGTCAGCGTCAGAACACCAAGTATCACTCCAACACGCAGCGTCAGTGACATATTCTCACGGATCTGTGACCTAAACCAGCGGAACGGTCGGAATATCTGGTGGCATAACGTATACTGCCAGAACATTCTTGCCTTCAGGCGGGTTGCTGTACTCATACACATCAGTAGCACGAACAATTCTGCGAAGGCACATACAATAAGCTCGCATGCCAGACCAAACCCGATCGTTATCTGCATCCATACGAAAGCCTCACCAATTATGATCATGAGTGCAATAAGACCTGTCTCAATGAATCCAAGTGCAATCAGAAGAATTCCATACGGCAACCTGTCAAACCATGTCAGGTAAATCTCGTCATCTTTCTTTCTTCTTCCGGCAGTCTGCATCAGAAAAACAAAGCTGATCAAGAATATTAAAGCCGATAATGCCACCCAGACTCCCTGCGTCTGTCGAAAGAAACAAATACGGTTTGTCAGCGTATGAACGTCGTTCATATAGTCTTTTGTGCCATTATTTAATGTCTTTGTCTTAAGCAGCGGATCCTGTGCGGAGAGACAAACGACACAATTAAAAATCTGAGTTCCGCTGAGCGACGAAACTCTGTATTCAAAAGTTCCATCATCGTAAAACGAATATTCACCGATAACCAGCTTCTTGTCTTCTTTGACGCCGTCCACGCACCGAATCGTCGGACAGGCAGACTCCGCAGCCGTTGTAAATGCACATCGATAATTATCAAACTCAAAAATGTTCTTCTGTTGCATCCACTCGTCAATCGTCTTTTCACTGAGTCGTTTCTGTTCTTCATCTACATAATAAGATTCCCCGTTTTCTTCCACCCGGTTATAACTTTCACCGCTGCTGTCAGACACAGCCGTCATCTCATCACTTTCCGTCACAGTATTGTCATCGCCATAGCGATAAAAAGATTTCAGGGTATAGTAATTTCCACTGGCACTCTGTGCATAGAAGATTCCGTCCTCCCGGTTATACACAACCTGCTCTACGTGGCGCGATCTCCAATCATTTAATCTGCCATAATACCAGCTTTGGTTCGCGTATCCATACAGAAGCGACCACATCGTCACCTGTTGCATTACCTGCACGGTGGCTCCTTCACTCGATATGTTGACCACAGCCTGTGCCGAATCGGTATCCACCGATGCGTCATTCGTATATAACACTTGTTCCGACAAGCCATCTGCCTGCTGTCTGATTACGGAATAACGAATATTGCCCCCGTCTAGACCACTCCAATCAATTTTGCTTATCGCATCCTCACTCTTGTTCTGTTCATCTAATATCCTGCTATCCTGCAGAAGATAATTCCCGTAACCTCGTAAAATCTGCTTTTGTATAGCAGCTTCCATCTCGGACTGATTCAGTTGTGTCTCCGGAACCATTCCAAAAATAACCGCTGCCGTACCGGTCACAACAAGCATAAACCCACTGATGATGGCAAGCAGCATCGCCACAACTTTCGCCCATGTCTGTTTTCTTAACTCTTCCATTACGTTTCCTCCATTTTATATCCGCGTCCCCAGACAACCTTCAGATAACGCGGCTCCGCAGGATTGTACTCTAATTTTTCCCGCAGATGACGGATATGTACCGCAACCGTATTTTCGATTCCGTACGGACTGTCCTTCCATACCGTCTCATAGATCTGATTCGGCGAAAATACCTCTCCCGGATGCTCCATGAGCAATTTCAGGATGTCATACTCCGTTCTCGTCAGATTTACTTTCTCACCATCCAAAAAGACTTCTTTTGACTTGTCATCCAGCTCGATTCCGCCAATCGTAATCCGGCTCGGCTGTACCTGTCCGCTTCCAAGCTGCATGTATCTGCGCAGCTGCGACTTCACGCGTGCCTGCAGCTCGACCGGGTTAAAAGGCTTTGTAATATAATCATCCGCTCCGACCGTAAGACCGAGTACCTTGTCTGTGTCCTCGCTTTTTGCCGTCAGAAGGATCACCGGCACATTCGAGATCTCGCGGATCTTGACCATCGCCTCGATTCCGTCCATCTCCGGCATCATGATATCCATCAGCACAAGATGAATTTCTTCTTTTCGAATGATATCCAAAGCCTCTTTTCCGTTATATGCCTCGTAAACCTGATAACCATCGCTCTTTAAGTAGATACCTAAAGCCGTTACAATATCCTTTTCATCATCACAAACTAAAATATGGTACATAATCTAACGCTCCCTTATCAATGCCACCCTGTCTGGCAGGATAACAACACGTACAAAGTACGCTTCCTTTCTTTCATGATTAATCATAAGCCTATTGTAGCGGTTTTCTTATGAATTTCCAATGAGGAAACACATTAAGATTTGATGAAGTTCCTTCAATCATTGTAAATTCCTCTATTTACCCCCCAAATAAGGCACCCGCCCTAATTCAAGCAGATGCCTTACATTGCCAATCTATTAAAAATACTATCTTTGTCTCACGAAATCCTCAACACTCTTCTTCAGACGGTGCATGCCATCCTCCACATTCGCGCGATTCGTTGCCACATTTAATCTTAAGAAACCATCCCCGTTCGTTCCATACTCTCTTCCAGATGCCAGATAGAGACCACTATCCTTACGGATAAATTCATACATTGCATCCGAATCCGTCGTCAGTGCCGAGATATCCAGCCACATCAGATAGGTTGCTTCCGATTTCACAACCTTGATTTGTGGAATCTCCCTGACAATATATTCAGTTACATACTGCTTGTTGCCCTCAATATATTGCCGAAGCTGATCCAGCCATTCCTCACCGTAAGTGAAAGCTGCCACAGTCGCACATACGGCAAACGCGTTCGGTTCCGCCACCTCGTCCGTGTTGAGTCTTCTCCACATCTTATGATGTAATGCCTTATTCTCCGCATAGACGGCTGCCGTCTGAAGTCCCGCCAAATTGAATGTCTTCGTCGGGGCAAGACAGGTCACACTGATATTGCGGCATGTTTCATTGACCGATGCGAACGGAACGTACTCTCTGCCCGGTGCCGTAAGATCACAATGGATTTCATCGGAAAGCACAGTAACATCATATTTTGAACACAGTTCACCAAGTCTTGCAAGCGTCTCTTTGTCCCAGATCTTGCCGATCGGGTTGTGCGGATTGCAGAGAATCATAAGCGTTGTCTGCGGATCCGACAACTGCTGCTCCAGCGTGTCCCAATCAACACGATATTTCTCTCCATCATAGAGAAGCTTGTTCTCTACAATGTTTCTTCCGTTATTATAGATCGAGTTAAAGAAAATATTGTACGTCGGTGTCTGTACCAGCACATTCTCTGCTGGTGTCGTCAGTTTTCTGACCGCACTCGAGATTGCCGGAACAATTCCGGTCACGAAGACCAGTTTGTCTGGATCCAGTTCCAGTCCATGTCGTCTCTTCCACCAGTTTACATAACTCGCACTCCATTCATTCGGCAGAATGGAATATCCGAATACACCATGCTCTACACGCTTTGCTAACGCGTCCTTCACTTCCGGAACCGTCTCAAAGTCCATATCTGCCACCCACATCGGCAGTTCGTTTTCCGGTACATCCCACTTTAAGGAGCCGGTATTTCTTCGGTTTACCTGCTTATCAAAATTATATTTCACGTTTCTACTCCTTTTTGGTATTACAATAAAGTTCGAGCCCGGTCACAAAACCGGGCTCATTCCTATTCTCTGTACTCATTTAGAGATCATGCACTATGTATGCATGAAAACTAAGCTTCTGTCTCAGATGTTGCAGTGTTGTCTGCTGATGCACTGCTCTTCGACTTATAATACTCTTCAAACTTCTTGTTTGCAGCATCAAGTGTCTTCTGGCTGATGTCCGGGAGCTTCTGTCCCCAGGCCTTGGTTGCCTGATCAAATCCCTTCTGCATCGCTGCCTGCATCTTCTTCATCTTGTCCACATCATCACCGGCCAATGCGCTGGCAAAATCAAACAAGCGGTCTGCCGTCTGCTTTACACCGTAATATCCATCATCCGAGATATCCTGCTGCGCCTGCAGCTTGGTCTGTGCATCCACAGTATAATCGCCTTTTGCAAGGAATTTCCAGATATCATTCGCATTCGCATAAGTGGTCGCCTGCTTGGTCATCATCTGCTGAACAAGACTAGTCAACTGATCTTGGCGCGACTGCTCATCTGCTTTCAGCTGCTGTACCAATGCGGCACGATCCTCTGCGCTCATCTTGTTAACAGAATAGGTTGCCTTCTTGGAAGAGTCGCTCTTCTCCTCACTCTTCTCATATACAACGCCACCATTCTCTGTCTTTGCAGCAGTCGCATCCTTCTTTGCCGCCTCTTCTTTCTTGGCAGTATCGGAAGCCTTTGCAGCGCTGCCTGCATTGTAAGAATCATATACCTGGGCCTGTGATGTTACACTTGCTACACTCATGTCTTCATCCTCCTTGAAATCCATCATCCCCGAATTTAAATCCGTTTAAATTCGCACTATTATCTGCTTCTGATAATACTATCGACAAATCTCCATGAATTCTTAACACTTCATGCAAAATTGAATCCAATTATCTACAGAATCTTCTACAGTGCCTTAATTCTCTCTAATGCCTTAACGGTATTCTCGTAATTACCGAAAGCAGTCAGTCTGAAGTAGCCTTCTCCGCTTGGTCCGAATCCTGATCCCGGTGTACCGACAACGTTGGCTTTCTCTAATAAGTAATCAAAGAATTCCCATGAAGTCATGTTCTCCGGAGTCTTTAACCAGATATAAGGCGCGTTCACACCACCGAATACTGTATATCCGGCATCCTTTAAGCCTTCCTTGATGGTCTTGGCATTCTTCATATAGTAAGCAACCTGATCCTTAAGCTGCGCCTTGCCTTCTGCTGAATATACAGCCTCTCCGGCACGCTGCACAATGTAAGGAGCTCCGTTAAACTTGGTTCCATGTCTTCTTGCCCACATTGCATTCAAAGATACATCTCCGCACTTTAAGTCCTTCGGAACTACGGTAAATCCAAGACGTACTCCGGTAAATCCTGCATTTTTGGAGAAGCTTCGAAGCTCGATCGCACAAGTTCTTGCCCCCTTGCACTCATAGATGGAATGCGCAACATTATCCTCACTGATGTATGCCTCATAAGCAGCGTCATAGATGATGACAGCGCCTACTTTGTTTGCGTAATCAACCCACTCCTGTAACTGATCCTTGGTAAGGGTTGTTCCTGTCGGGCAATGTACAAGGAAAGCCGGAAGAGAACTTGATCGAGACAGTGGCGATCCGTGCC
>OGYA01000843.1_pt1 | contig 22833 bp, 20 predicted proteins | sample 1576401 | NCBI WGS metagenome assembly OGYA01 (sample SAMEA3541485, study PRJEB24748) | human gut metagenome | biome: human gut; feature: human-associated habitat; material: faeces | place: China | collected 2012 | reverse complement strand
GCGTGGTGATCGAGGAGTTCCGCCAGCGCTACCTCAACCAGCCCTACGGCGACCAACCGATGCTGCTGCGGGCGCTGGCCTACAAGGTCCACCCCTACCGCTGGGCCACCATCGGGCTGACGCCCGAACATATCGCCCAAGCGACGCTCGACGAGGTGCAGGCCTTCTACCGCGCCCACTACCGCCCTTCGAACGCCATTCTTTCGATCTCGGCCGACATCGACGAAGAGAAGATGCTCGATCTGGCCGAAAAGTGGTTCGAGCCGCTCGCCAACCGGCCTGCGGCCCCGGACCATATCCGTCAGGAACCGGTCCAGACCGCACCGCGCCGCGAGGTCGCCGAGCGCGACGTCCCCGCCACGACGGTTTCGCTGGCCTTCCACATGGGCGGACGCACCTCGCCCGACTTCTACATCGCCGACCTCGTGTCGGACCTGCTGGCCGGCGGCGACTCGGCGCGGCTCTACACGCATCTGGTCAAGGAGCAGCGGCTGTTCTCGTCGGTGAACGCCTACATTTCGGGCGACGTCGATCCCGGACTCTTCGTCTTCACGGGCCAGCTCCTGCCGGAGACGACACCCGAACAGGCCGAAGCGGCCTTCCGCGCCGAAATCGAAGCGCTCCGGATCCGGCCTGCGACAGATTACGAGGTCGAGAAGGTCAAAAACAAGTTCGAAGCCAACACGCTCTTCGGCGAACTGAACGTAATGAACAAGGCGATGAACCTCGGCTTCTACGAGATGCTGGGCGACCTGCCGCTCGTCAACCGCGAGGTTGCGGCCTACCGGGCCGTCACTACCGACGACATCATCGACTTCAGCCGCCGCACGTTCCGGCCCGAAAACTGTTCCACCCTCATTTACAAAGCAAGCAAATGACACAACCGCCTCTCGTAATACCCGCGACCGTCGAGGTCCCGCAGGCCGAAAAGACGACGCTCTCCAACGGCGCCACGCTCTACATGCTCGCCTCGGACGACTTCGAAGTGCTGCGCATCACCTTCGTGTTCCGCGCCGGATCGGCCGTGCAGCGGGTTCCCTTCTCGGCATCGGCCGCTGCGAACATGCTCGCGGAAGGCACGCGCGACATGACGGCGCAGCAGATCGCCGAACAGCTCGACTATTACGGCTCCTATTTCGACGTCAACATCGACCGGGACTACGCCTATATCAGCTTCTGCACGCTCTCCAAATTCTTCGGACAGACGCTGGCCGTGGCCGAGCAGGTGCTCCTGCATCCGACATTTCCGGAGGAGGAGCTGCGCACCTACTGCGCCAAGCGCAAACAGCGGCTGGCCATCGAGCGCACGAAAGTGGACGTCGAAGCCCGCGAAGCGTTCGCCCGGACGATGTTCGGTCCCGAACACCCCTACGGCATTTCGGCCGACGAAAACGATTACGACCGCCTGACGCGGGCCGACGTCGCGGAATTCTACGCCCGCCATTACACGGCCGCCAACGGCTTCGTGGTGTGCAGCGGACGCATCGGCGAGCAGGAACGGGAAGCCGTGGCCGCCCTCGCGGAACGGCTGCCGCGGTCGGAGTCCGAAACCGGGACGCCGTTTCCGGCGCCCGTAACCCGGCACGAAGCCTTCGTCGAACACCCCGGCGCCGTGCAGTCTTCGGTCCGCATCGGACGCATGCTCTTTCCGCGCCAGCATCCCGACTTCTTGGGCATGCAGGTCGTGGCGTCGGCGCTGGGCGGCTACTTCGGATCGCGCCTGATGCAGAACCTGCGCGAAGAACGCGGCTACACCTACGGCGTGGTGGCCGCCATGGTCAATTTCGAGCAGGCGGGCTACTTCGCCGTCGCAACGCAGGTCGGCACCGACGTCACACGCGACGCCCTGAGGGAGATCTACGCCGAAATCGAACGGCTGCGCACGGAACCGATGCCCGACGAGGAGCTTTTGCTGGTCAAGAACATCATGATCGGCGAGATGATGCGCATTCTCGACGGCCCGTTCGGCATCGCCGACGTCACGATCGAAAACATCCTCTGCGGCCGGGACCACACCGTCATCGGCGAGAACATCCGCCGCATACAAGCCATGACGCCCGCCGACGTACAGCGTCTGGCGCAGAAATACCTCGCGCGCGAGGATCTGGTGACCGTCATCGCAGGCGACCCCGCCCCGGAGGAGCGGCAGGCCGCAGAAGAAAAGGCGGGTCACCAGTGACGCGCAGCGGAATTTCACCCCGGCGGCCGCAACAGCGCATAGACAGAACAGTAAGCGGAAACCCCGGCCATACGGAACCGGCAACAAAAAAGCATCCCTCAACGGGATGCTTTTGGTTTCAATGCAGACACATGACACATGGTCGCAGGCGTACGACCGCACAACGTATGACCGCAGACGCATCATGCACGGTGCACGGCGCACGAACTCCGAACGGCTACGTTCTGTTCGCCGCGACCCAGTCGGTCAGCTCCACGAAGTCGGCGACCGAAAGCTGCTCGGCGCGCTGCGTGAAGAAAGGATGCTCCGCGCCGCCGAAATTGCCGAATACCGACCGCAGCGAGTTGCGGATCATCTTGCGCCGCTGTCCGAAGGAGGCTTTCACGACCTTCACGAACAGCGTTTCGTCGCAGGCGAGCCGCTCGACGCCGTTGCGGCGCAGGCGGATCACCGCGCTCTTGACCTTGGGCGGCGGATTGAAAACCGTCTCATTGACCGTAAAAAGATATTCGATATCGTACCACGCCTGCAAAAGCACCGAAAGGATGCCGTACTCCTTCGAGCCGGGAGGTTCGGCCAGCCGCACGGCGACCTCCTTCTGGATCATGCCGACGCATTCAGGCACCAGATCGCGGTTCTCCAGCACCTTGAAGAATATCTGCGAAGAGATATTGTAGGGAAAATTGCCGATGATTTTCAGCCCTCCGGGAAACAGTTCGCGCAGGTTCATCTTCAGGAAGTCGCCTTCCATCAGACGCGGCGTGAATTCGGGGTAATGCGCATGCAGGTATTCGACACTTTCCGGGTCGATCTCGGCCCCGTAGGTGACGATGTCGTCGCGCCTGAGCAGAAACTGCGTCAGCACGCCCATGCCGCACCCCACTTCCAGCACGTCGCACCGCCCGGCGGCTTTCGCACCCGGCCCGGCATCCGGCGTAACATCCGGCTCTATACCCGACACCCCCTCCGGCCCTGCCTCCTGCGCAACATCCCGCCCGGCACCCGCCGCGACACCCGGTTCCGCACTCTGCACGACATCCGGTCCGGCTGCAATTTCCGCTGTCCGTCCATCGCCTGCGACCTCCCCGGTTCCGGCCGCTGCGCACCTCTCGGCAGCGTTTCCGGCTCCCCTTTTCGCTACGGCGATTACGACCGTCGCCGGCTCCTCCGGTTCTCTCCCAGCCGCAGCCTGCCCGTCCGCTCCGGGAAGAGCGGAAGCAGCGGCAGGCGCAGTAACAGCAGTAACTGTCCGCAACCGGATCTCTCCGCCCGAAAGCGAGTCGCAGATTTTGCGCGCGATATTCAGATCGACCAGAAAATGCTGGCCCAGCGCCTTTTTAGCCCTTACTTCACTCATGTTCTTTCAGCAATTCATAATACCGTCCACGAACGCTCCGTTCCCGACAAAAGCGCAGTGCATCGTCCCCACGAAACGGAATCCGGCTTTGTCCAGCACCCGCTGCGAAGCGGGATTCGAGACGTATGCGGCGGCAAAGATACGAATTATCGGGGTATTTGCGAAAACCCGCTCCGCGGCCCGCGCCACGGCGGCGGTCATAACACCCCGTCCCCGGTACGAGACCCCGGTACGAAGCCCCGATCCGACAGCCGATTCCGGCGTTGAACCGCCCGACATCCGTCCCCGGCGCCAACCCGATGCCGCCCACGGCTTTGCCGCCGATCACTACGGCGAAATCCTCCGGCCGGGGTTTGGCCGCGGCCTGCGCGATGAAGGCGTGCCCTTCGTCTCAGCCCTCTCCAAAAAAATCCGCCGGGCGCAATGTCCGGCGGATAACTCTCAGCACTTCTGTCTGCGCGATTTCTTCTTCTCCTGCCGCTCCTTGGCCCGGCGTTCGAGCCGCACGCGGCGCTGCGTCAGGCGGAACGTGTAGAGCAGGCCCACGAAACCCACACCCAGCAGCGTAATCCAGAACCAGACGGCAATGCCCCGTTCCATATACTCCAGCGCGTAAATCACGCCCGCGACCGCCGCGATCATCATCACGAGACGGACGATCTGCATAACATTCGTTTTCCTCATATCACTCCTTATTTTACACGTTTCCGACTCCGGGCGCCGGCCGCCGCAACCGCCGCGCCGCACGGACCAGCACGCAAAACCGCTGCACAAACCGCTGCACGGACCCGCGCGTACCGATCGTCCTCTTCCCCGCGCGCCATACGCCACAAAACAGCTGCGGCGCCCTGCCGGAAGAAACACGGCATCGACACTCCGAAACCGCTGCAAAGCCCCCTTCCGTCAGGGAATCTGGTGCCGGTTCACCTCGTCGAGGTGCCTGCACTTGCGCTTATGGCATTCGTTGTACACCATACCCGCGCCGGCCAGTGCGAACAGCACCGCCACGATCAGGTCGAAAATACAGTTTTTGTTCGACAAAGCCCAGAATATATTGACACCGAGCCACACGAGCGTCACAATCAGGAAAATCACGGCAACAGTAAAAGTCTTTTTGTTCATAGGCGTATTTGTTAAGTTAGTCCATTCCTCGGAACAGTGACGCAACAGCCGCGGGACAGCAGGTCGGTACAGGGCGTCAGTTACCCTGCTCACACATGAATTTGATACGCACCAGACGTATCTCCTCTTCGGTATAGTCGGCCCCCAGTTCGTCGATGGCCGCATCGAGCGAGTCGCTCTCGGCGTCCTCCTTGAAATAGAGGTATATGTCCTCGATCTTGTCCTCGTCCATAAACTCCCGGAGGTAATAGGAGATGTCGAGCTTCGTGCCCGAATTGACGATTCCCTCGATCTCGGTCAGCAGTTCGTCGAAGTCGAGATCCTTGGCGCGGGCGATATCTTCGAAATCCATCTTCCGGTCGATCGACTGGATGATGAAGATCTTGTTGCCCGACTTGTTGCCCACCGACTTGACGATCATGTCCTGCGGGCGGATGATCTCCTTCTCCTCGACATAGGCCTTTATCAGCTTGATGAACTCCTCGCCGAACTTGCGGGCCTTGCCCACGCCGACGCCGGTAATGTTCTGCATCTCTTCGAGGGTGATCGGGTACTGCACGGCCATATCTTCGAGCGACGGGTCCTGAAAAATGACGAACGGCGGCAGTCCGTGCTGCTTGGCGACCTTCTTGCGCAGGTCCTTGAGCATCGAGAACAGCTCCTCGTCCGCAGCGCCGCCCTTGCCCATCGGAGCCACGGCCTCGGCCTCCCGCTCCTCCTCGTCGTAATTGTGGTCGAGCGTCACCGTCACGGGGAACGGCATGGCGATGAAATTCTCGCCCTTGCGGTTCACCGAGATCAGTCCGTAATTCTCGATATTCTTGTCCACCAGTCCGAGGATGAGCGCCTGACGCAGTACGGCGCCCCAGAAGGTGGCGTCGTGCTCGGCGCCTGCGCCGAACCACTTGCTCTTGTTGTGACCGTAACTCTTTATCAACGCCGTGGTCTTGCCCGTCAGCACATTCACCAGATAGTCGCCCTTGAACTTGTCGCCGATGTCGCGCAGAGCCTCCAGCAGCATCTTCAGCGCGGCCTTGGCGTCGATCTTGGGCCGCGGATTGCGGCAGTTGTCGCAGTTGCCGCAGTTCTCCTCCGTATACTCCTCGCCGAAGTAGTGCAGCAGCGTCTTGCGGCGGCACATCGAACTCTCGGCGTACGACACCGTCTCCAGCAGCAGCAGTTTGCCGATCTCCTGTTCGGCGATGGGCTTGCCCTGCATGAACTTTTCGAGTTTCTGAATATCCTTGTAACTGTAGAAGGTCAGGCAGTAGCCTTCGCCGCCGTCACGGCCGGCGCGGCCCGTCTCCTGATAATAGCCTTCGAGCGACTTGGGTATGTCGTAATGGATCACATAACGCACGTCGGGCTTGTCGATGCCCATGCCGAATGCGATCGTGGCGACGATCACGTCGGCGCGCTCCATCAGGAAATGGTCCTGATTGGCGGCGCGCGTCGCGGCGTCCATGCCGGCGTGGTAGGCCAGCGCCTTGATGCCGTTGGCCACGAGCAGTTCGGTCAGCTCCTCGACCTTCTTGCGGCTCAGGCAGTAGATGATGCCGCTCTTGCCCTCGTTCTGCTTGATGAAGCGGATGATGTCGCGGTCCACGTTGTGCTTGGGCCGGATTTCGTAATAGAGGTTCGGGCGGTTGAACGACGACTTGAAGACCGAAGCGTGGGACATGCCCAGATTCTTCTGAATGTCCAGCTGGACCTTGGGCGTGGCGGTCGCCGTCAGGGCGATCAGCGGCGCAGGACCGATTTCGTTGATGATCGGACGGATGCGGCGGTACTCCGGCCGGAAGTCGTGCCCCCACTCCGAGATGCAGTGCGCCTCGTCGATGGCGTAGAACGACACCTTTATCTTATGCAGGAAAGCCACGTTGTCCTCCTTGGTCAGCGACTCAGGGGCGAAATAGAGCAGCTTGGTCTTTCCCGACAGCACGTCGGCGCGCACCTGCGCCACGGCGGTCTTGTTGAGCGACGAGTTGAGGAAATGGGCGATCCCCGAATCGGCCGAGAAGGTGCGCATGGCGTCCACCTGATTCTTCATCAGCGCGATAAGCGGTGAAATGACGATCGCCACGCCGTCCATGATCAGGGCGGGCAGTTGGTAGCACAGGGACTTTCCGCCGCCCGTCGGCATAAGCACGAACGTATCGTTTCCCTCCAGCACATTGCGGATCACAGCCTCCTGATTCCCTTTGAACGACGAAAAGCCGAAGTATTCCTTCAGCTTGTCGTGCAGCAGGGACGATTCATTTTGTTTCATTTCGCCGATTCTACTCTTTATTCACAAATTCTTAGGTAAAGTTAGCAAAAAATTCGGAATTCCGCACCATCTACCGATAAAAATTCAGCGTCCCGGCGATTGGAGCAAGCCCGGCCGCGCCCGGCTCAACGAAATGGTTTCGTTTCTTTCCGGTACGGACACAAGAACGGACGCCCCGGAAAAATGGCATATTCTATGCAAAAGAGTTCCCCGATCCCCTGCAAACAGTTTGCTGTCCGACGCTTATTAACCGACATAACCAGTCAGCCATGAAAAAACGCTTACTATCCGCACTGCTGTTCACCGCCGCACTGAGTCTCCCGGCGGCCGCGCAGACGCTCCCCGCACAACCCGCCCCGGAAGGCTCCGGCACACGACCGGCACCCCGAACAAGCGCCGCCGAGATCGACGACGCCAACGACGCCGCTTCGCCGGAAGAGGTCTCGAAGAAGATCACCCGGTTCGAGAAGATTCTCGCCGCGCTGCCCAAATTTTCGGGCTATGCACAGATCGGCTACACCTACCAGACCAACGTCGGGGGAACGGACGGCAAAAATTCGTCGTCGTTCAACGTCAAGCGCATGCGTCTGATCCTCACGGGCGACATCTCCCGCACGTTCGACTACAAGATGCAGTTCGAGGGCTTCTCCAGCTCGGCCGACCAGCAGGGCAAGGCGCTCATCACCGTGCAGGACATGTACCTGCGGGCCAAAATCCGCCCCCAGATACACATCTGGGCCGGTCAGTTCCCCGTTCCGCTGACCATCGAGAATTACGACATCTCGCCCGGCACGCTCGAAGTCCCCAACTTCTCGCACGCCATTCTCAAAATGGTCTGCCGCAACGCCGTGTCGGGCTACAACACCTACGGACGCGACTGCGGCCTGCAAGCCACGGGCGCGTTCCTGCACCGCGACGGCTGGGACATGCTCACCTACAACCTCGCCCTCTTCAACGGCTCGCAGATGAACCGCCCGGACGACAACAAGTCGAAAGACATCGTGGCGCGCCTCACATTCTTCCCTCTCAGGGAGCTGCGCATTTCAGGCTCGGTGAACTGGGGCGAATACACCAACAACACGGTTTCGAAGGACTATATCCCCATGACGCGCTACGCCGCCGGCTTCTGGTACGACAGCGAACACATCCTCGTCCGGGCCGAATACGCGCACACCGGCTCCTCCGCGGCCTACACAGACAAGACGACGGGGGAAAAGACACGCGGCAAGGTCGACGAACAGATGTACTACCTCATCGCAGGCTACAAATTCAAGGGCAAATACATGCCCGTAATCCGCTACGACGTCTTCAACGGCAAACGCAACACCTACCTGCCCGGCTCGGTCGGCAAGCAGCAGGACTTTCTGGTGGGCTTCCTCTACATGCCCATTCCGCGGCTGAAGGCGCAGGCCACATGGACGCTTTCGAAATACTCGGCGGCGGGAGCCAAGAACGGCAACGGCTTCGAAGTGGCGCTGATCGGATTCTTCTGACGCCCGGCCCGATTGTCCCCGCAGTTGCCGGGACAACATTGCCGCACGCTCCGGCCCGCACGCCCGGCCGCCGGGGAACATTTCCGCGGCCGTTCGGAACCTTTTTGCCGCCGCTGCGGACAATTTCCGGACTTCGCCCCCTTTCCGGAGAGAATTATGGCCCCGCGGTTTGGAGTTTTTACCTACTTTATATACCTTTGTTGCGACGGCCCCGGCCCGCAGCCTTCCCGTTCCGGCTCATCGGCCCGAATACGGAACCGCTTCGGGATGAAGGGGCTGCAAACCTAACCATGCAGCAACATGCGCCTATACACAAGCGAACTTGTCAAGAAATATAAAGCCCGCACGGTCGTCGATCATGTCTCGATCGACGTCAATCAGGGCGAGATCGTCGGACTGCTCGGCCCCAACGGAGCGGGCAAGACCACGACCTTCTATATGATCGTGGGACTCATCAAGCCCAACGAAGGACGCATTTTTCTGGAAAACGACGAGGGACAGGTCGCCGAGCTGACCAACGAACCGGTCTACAAGCGCGCGCAGATGGGCGTGGGCTATCTGGCGCAGGAAGCGTCGGTTTTCCGCCGCCTGTCGGTCGAGGACAACCTTCGCGCCGTGCTCGAAATGACCGAATATTCGAAGGAGTATCAGGCCGAGCGCGTCGAATCGCTGATCGAGGAGTTCCGCCTGCAGAAGGTCCGCAAGAGCCTCGGCATCCAGCTTTCGGGCGGTGAACGCCGCCGCACGGAGATCGCGCGCGCCGTGGCCATCAACCCGGCGTTCATCCTGCTCGACGAACCCTTCGCGGGCGTGGACCCGATCGCCGTCGAGGACATCCAGTCGATCGTGGCGACGCTCAAGCACAAGAACATCGGCGTGATCATCACCGACCACAACGTCGACGAGACGCTGGCCATCACCGACCGCACCTACCTGCTCTACGAAGGCAAGATCCTCAAAACCGGCACCGCCGAGGAGCTGGCCGCCGACCCGATGGTCCGCAAGGTCTATCTGGGCCAGCACTTCGAGCTGAAAAAGAGCCACCAGCTGACGCAGGAGATGAAAAACCGCAAAACTCCGCAGGAATAACGGCCGAAACACGAAATCAGGGATGCGGCGCTCTTGCGCCGGCATCCCCGCATAACCATATATCACCCCATAATGGATAAGACGGTTCCATCGGGCCGCGTCAAAGGCACGCTGACGCCGCCCTGCTCGAAAAGCTACGCACAGCGCGCCTTGGCGGCATCGCTTCTCTGCGAAGAGACCTCCGTGCTGCGCAACATCGAGTTCTGCAGCGACACGCGCTCGGCGCTGCAGTGCATCGAGACGCTCGGCGCCCGCGTGACCCGGATCGGCGAAGAGACGCTTTCGATCGAAGGCGGACTGCGCCCGCAGGGGCACACGCTCCGCGTCGGCGAGTCGGGTCTTTCGACACGCCTTTTCACCCCCATCGCTTCGCTCTGCGGCACGCCGATCACCATCGAAGGCGAGGGCACGCTGCTCCGCCGCCCGATGGAGATGATGATAGGACCGCTGCGCACGCTGGGCGTCCGGGTGCGCGACAACGGCGGATTCCTGCCCTTCGAAGTCCGCGGACCGATCCGCGGCGGCGAGGTCGACGTGGACGGCTCGGTCTCGTCGCAGTTCATCACGGGACTCATGCTGGCGCTGCCGCTGGCCCGACACGACACCACGATCCATGTGCGGAGCGCGGTTTCGACCCCTTATCTGGACATGACCATAGACACCGCGGCCCGTTTCGGCGTGGAAATCTGCCATAACGATTACGAAGAGTTCTACATCGAAGGCGGCCAGCGTTACAGCCCGGCCTGCCTGAGCATCGAGGGCGACTGGAGCGCGGCAGCCATGCTGCTGGTGGCCGGCGCCGTCGCCGGGGAGGTCACGGTACGGAATATCTCGATGCTCTCGAAGCAGGCCGACACGGCCGTCTGCACGGCGCTGGTCCGGGCCGGCGCCGCCGTCATCAACGAAGCCGATTCGGTGACGGCGATCAGCCGCCCGCTGCACGGCTTCGAATTCGACGCCACCAACTGCCCCGACCTCTTCCCCGCCCTCGCCGCCCTCGCCGCGGCGGCCGACGGCGTCAGCACGATCCGCGGCACTTCGCGGCTGCTGCACAAGGAGAGCAACCGCGCCGAGGCGATCCGCGAAGAATACGCCAAGACGGGTATCGAAGTGGACATCTCGGAAGAGGACGTCATGCGCATCCGCGGCGGCAAAATCCGCCCGGCGCGCGTTTCGAGCCACGACGACCACCGCATGGCCATGTCGATGGCGGTCTCGGCGCTGCGCTGCGACGGGCAAATAACGATCGAAAACGCCGAGTGCGTGGCCAAGAGCTACCCCGGCTTCTTCGAAGACCTTGAAAAAATCAGAGTTTAAAGCCATGAACATTTTCGGTCACAATTTCAGACTCGCCATCTGGGGCGAGTCGCACGGCCAGCAGATCGGCATCTCGATCGACGGCATTCCGGCTGGCGTCCCGCTTTCGGCGGAGGATTTCGAAACCGACCTCGCACGGCGGCGCAGCGGCGCACGCGGCACCACGCCGCGCCGCGAACCCGACATCCCGCAGATCGTGTCGGGACTCTACAACGGCATGACCACGGGCGCCCCGCTGACCATCGAGTTCGCCAACCGCGACACCCACTCGCAGGACTACGCCAACGTGATGCGCCACTACCGGCCCTCGCACGCCGACATGGTGGCCTACCACAAATTCAACGGCTTCAACGACCCGCGCGGCGGCGGCCACTTCTCTGCCCGCCTGACCGTGGCGCTCACGGCCGCAGGCGTGGTCGCCAAGAAGATACTGCCGCCGGGCGTGACCTTCGACACCCGCATCGCGGAGATCGGCGGCTGCACCGACCCGGAGGGCTTCGACGAGGTGCTGCGCGCCGCGGCCGCCGAGCAGGACTCCGTAGGCGGCATCATCGAATGCCGCGTGCAGGGCGTTCCGCTGGGGCTGGGACAGCCCTTCTTCGACTCGGCCGAAAGCATGATCGCCCACCTGCTCTTCTCGGTTCCCGCCGTCAAGGGCGTGGAATTCGGCAGCGGCTTCGCCGGGGCGCGCATGCGCGGCTCCGAGAACAACGACCCGTTCCTCGACGTCGAAGGCACGACAGCGACCAACAACGCGGGCGGCATCAACGGCGGACTGACCAACGGCAACGAACTCGTCGTCCGCGCCGCCGTCAAGCCCACGCCGAGCATCGGCCGCGAACAGATGACCTACAATCTGGCCACGAACAAGGTCGAACCGCTGACGATCCGCGGCCGCCACGACGTCTGCGTCGCCCTGCGGGGCGCGGTGGTCGTCGAAGCCGCCGTAGCCATCGCGCTGGCCAACTTCATCCGCTGATGACCACGCGCCGCGACATACTCGGCCGTATTTCGGCACGCCTCGCGCCCCTCTACGGGGCGCGTGAAGCACGGAGCATCGCCCTCGTCGCCGTCTCGGAGCTGTCTGGGCTGAGCGCGTCGGCCCTGCTGACCGATCCCGGCGCGCCGCTCGAAATCGCGGAACTGGACGACCTCCTCGGCCAGCTGGCCGCAGGCCGTCCGGTGCAGTATGTCGTGGGGCGCACGGAGTTCTCCGGCCGCACGTTCGCCGTGCGCGAAGGGGTGCTGATTCCCCGGCCCGAAACCGAAGAGCTGGCGGCATGGATCGCGCAGGCCGAAACCGAAGCCGCCGCGCTGCTCGACGTGGGCACCGGAAGCGGCTGCATCGCGGCCACCCTCGCGCTGGCGCTGCCCGGCGCGCAGGTATATGCCGCGGACATCTCCGACACGGCGCTGGAAACCGCTGCCCGCAACTGCCGGGCGCTCGGCGCCGGGGTCATCCTGCGCAAGGCCGACGCCCTGAGCGATCTGGCCGATGTCTTTCCGGGACCGTTCGACGTCATCGTCTCCAACCCGCCCTACGTGCCGCAGAGCGACCTGCCTGCGATGCACGTCAATGTGCGGGAATACGAGCCGCACGAAGCGCTGCTGGTCCCCGACGACGACCCGCTGCGCTTCTACCGCGCCATCGCCCGCGCCGGACGGCGGACGCTCCGCCCCGGCGGCAGGCTCTACTTCGAAATTTACGAACGCTTCGCCGAGGCCATGCGCCGCATGCTCGGCGAAGAGGGATATACGGACACCGAGGTCCGCGAAGACCTCAACGGCAAACCCCGCATGACATGCAGCCGCCTGAAGTAAAAAAGACCGGGAAACGCGCCAAAACGCCCGAACAGGCCCTCGCCGCACTCATGCGGCTCTGCGCACGCGCCGAGAAGTCGCAGGACGACGCCCGGCGGCTGATGCGCGGCTGGGGGCTTGCTGAGCGCGAGGGCGAGCAGGTGCTGGCGCGGCTCGTCCGCGACCGCTTCATCGACGACGGCCGTTACGCCGAAGCTTTCGTGCGCGACAAACTGCGGCTGAGCGGCTGGGGCGAATACAAGATCCGCACGGCCCTGCAGCGCAAGCGTATCGACAGGGAGCTGATCGACGCGGCGCTGGCGCAGGCCGACCGTCAGGATATGGCCGGCCGGCTGCGGCAGCAGCTGGAACGCAAGATGCGGACGACCAGACATACGACACAATACGAACTCAAAACCAAACTGATACGTTACGGGCTTTCGCTGGGATACGACTACGAGACGGTGCTCGACAGCGCCGCCGCGCTCGTGACGGACACGGAGACATGCGACGAATTCTGACATTACTGCTTTTCACGACGATCTGCTCCGGGGCGCAGGGCCAGCGGCTCAACCCCGGAGATTACATATATCCGATCCGCGGCGTCGCGGGGCTTTACTCGGCCAACTTCGGCGAAATGCGTCCCGGACACTTCCACGGCGGCATAGACATCAAGACCGACGGCGGCGAGGGCAAACCCCTCGTGGCCGTGGCCGACGGTTACGTCTCACGCGTGAGCGTCAGCCCGTCGGGCTACGGACGGGCGATATACCTCACGCTCGGCAATGGCACAACGGCCGTATACGGCCACCTGCAGCGGTTCCGCGGCGACATCGAAAAACACGTCCGCGACGAACGCTTCCGCCGCCGCGCGAACAGCGTCGATCTCTGGTTCGGCCCCGGCGCATGGCCCGTCGCACAGGGCGACACGATCGGATTTTCGGGCAACAGCGGTTCGTCGCTGGGCCCCCATCTGCATTTCGAACTGCGCGACACCCCGACCCAGCGGCTCTACAACGTCGTGCGCGAAGGCGTCGTCCGCCCCGACGACGACCTGCCGCCCCGCATCATGCGCATCCACTACATCGAGGTGGACAGCGTGCAGGGCGTTCCCGTCCACGGCAGGCCGGAGAGCTACTCCGTCGTCCGCGAAGCGGAAGGCCGCTACCGGCTGACGCGCGAAGAGCCTGTCGGCACGGGACGCAAAGGCTATTTCGTCCTCGAAGCCAGCGACCGCCGCAACGGGGTGCACAACACCTTCGGAGTATGGAGGGCGAGCATGTCCGTGGACGGCGATCCCCGGTTCGAATACCGCATGGACGGCTTCACGCACGACCTTTCGCGCTGCTGCGACGCCGTGAGCCACTACCCCATGCAGCTCACCTCGCGCAACGAGGTGATCCGGCTGGCGCAGCTGGCCGAATCGCCCGACTGCTTCTATCCCGTCATGCGGGAGCGCGGCCTCGTCCGCACCGCCGAGGGCGAGAAACGGCGCATCCGCATCGAAGCCGAAGACGACTGCGGCAACCGCTCGCAGCTCGAATTCGACATTCTCGGCCGCACGGAAACGCTCCGCGCCGAAGCTGACAGCACGGCCGTCGTCCTGCGGCCCGAAAAGGCGGCTTTAGTCCGTGCGGGCCGCGATCTGACGGCCCGCGTCCCCGCAGGAGCGGTCTACGAACCCATTTTCTGCCGCCCGGAACAGCGTCATGCCCCCGCATCCGACTCCACGGCGGCGGTCCTCTCGCCCGCCTACCGCATCCTCGACGCCGAGACGCCCCTGCGCCGCCCGATGACGGTCTCCGTACACGCCTTCGTGCCCGACGACATGCAGTCCCGTACGGTTCTCGCGACCCGTACGGCCAAAGGACGCATCGCCTGCATCGGAGGCAGATACGCCGACGGCGCCGTGACGGCGACGACCCGCACCACGGGCGACATCTTCGTCGCCGCCGACACCATACCGCCGCGCATCCGGCCGCTCTTCAGCGAAGGGGCCGACCTCGGCGGCGCCCGCAGCATCCGCTTCCGCGTGAGCGACAATTTCTCAGGCATCGCCTCCTGCACGCTGCTCATCGACGGCCGCTGGGCGCCCTGCGACCGCTTTCCGATGCAGGGCACGCTCGTCCACACGTTCGACCGCCCCGCCGCAAAAAAACGCCGCAGCGTACAACTCTCGGTAACCGACGGATGCGGCAATACAGCCCGCTGGGAGGGAACATTTTGGCGGTAAACTCTTAAATTCAGGAATTATTTTCTATATTTGCACACATCCCAACAAAAAACACAATGACAGACAACAATCCCGACGTACGGAAACCCTTGATTCTGATAGCGGAAGATGTCGAGAGCAATTACAAGCTTCTGGAAATAATACTCAAAAAAGAGTACGATCTGCTATGGGCCAAGAATGGCAGGGAGGCTGTCGATTTTGCCATGGAGCACAAGCCCGACGCGATACTGATGGACATCAAAATGCCCGTCATGGACGGCATCGAAGCGCTGAAGGAGATTCGCCGCCATACGGCCGAACTGCCCGTGATCATGCAAACGGCCTATGCCTTCGACACCGACCGCCGCACTGCCGAGGAAGCCGGCTGCAACGGATTCATCACCAAACCCGTCATGCCGCGCGAACTGAAAATGTATCTGGACAAATACCTTATCAAATAACGAAACAGGTCCGGGAACAACCGTCGCAAATCCGCCTCACACCCACACTTCCTCCAGCGGGCCGGCGCCCGAAAACCGGCGCTCCGCACAAGACTCAAAACAAGCCGGACAGACCGTCCGGCTTGTTTTTACAAGGCTCAGCGGCGCTTCCGCAGACGCCCGGTCCGGAATAAACGCCGGCCGTCCGACGCAGATAAAACAAGAAAACACGAAATAAATTTGTAGATACTTCGGAATTTCGTACTTTTGCACCCGAAAATCGACATGGTCTCGTAGCTCAGTTGGATAGAGCAACAGCCTTCTAAGCTGTCGGTCGTGGGTTCGAATCCCGCCGGGATCACTCGACGCCGGGTTGCAAATGCGGCCCGGCATTTTTTCATCCGTATCGAAAACGCCATAAAACAGCCTTCCGCGCGCATTTTTCCGCAATTTATTTTGCCGGGCGGAATATTTTGCCTACATTTGCAGGCTTAAAAGCCCAAAGTGGGTGAGCGTTTTTTATTAATTACAACAAAATTTTATAGCAAAATGGCTGTTAAAATTCGTCTGGCACGTCATGGTAAGAAGGGTTACGCCTTCTATCACATCGTTGCCGCAGATAGCAGGGCGCCACGTGATGGTAGATTTATCGAGAAGCTGGGTACCTACAACCCCAACACGAATCCTGCTACGATCGACCTGGACTTCGAGAAAGCACTGGGCTGGTTGCAGAAAGGCGCACAACCTACGGATACCTGTCGGGCAATTCTCTCGTACAAGGGCGTATTATACAAGAAGCACCTGCTGGGCGGTATCGCCAAGGGCGCATTCTCGGAGACCGAAGCCGAAGCTCGTTTCAACAAATGGATGACCGAGAAGGCCGGTAAGATCGAGGCTAAGGGCAACAAGCTCGAAGCGGATGCCAAGTCGGCCGAAAAGGCCCGTCTGGCCGCCGAAGCCAAAGTCAAGGAGGAGCGCGCAAAGGCCATCGCCGAGAAGAAGGCCGCAGCCGAAGCTGCCGCCAAGGAGGCCGAGCAGGCCGCTGCCGCAGAGGGCGCAGAAGCACCCGCTGAAGGCGAAGCCGAAGCTCCCGCCGCAGAATAAGCGCAGAACGCTTCTTTCCGGAATCCCGGTAAATTTCCCAGCGCGGGAGATTTACCGGTTTTTTTCATTACTTTTGTAAACTTTTTCCGGCCGGGCGGCACGCCCCGCAGCGCCACGCCACGCATGGAAAGTCCCCCTGCCGCACCGCCGGACGAGCGAGAATCGCACGCTCCACGCGATGCGGAGGATAAAACACCGTAAACCGAACCGACATGAGCGTTTCCATACCCGCAGGCAGAATCAACAAGCTTTTCGGCACAGACGGCGGAGTGATGCTGTCGCTTTACGCCGATTTCCCCGCGGATTTCGACACCGACACCCCGCTGCTGGTCACCATCGACGCCCTCGAAGTGCCGCTCTGGTGCGAACGTTTCGAACGCCGCGGAGCCTCAGGCGCCGTCGCCGCATTCGCCGACTTCGACACCGAACGCCGGGCGCAGGAGCTGCTCGGCCTCGAATTCCGCATCCGGTTCGACGAGGAGGATGACGACGAATTCTACATGGAGGACCTGATCGGATTCGCCGTTACGGGCTTCGAAATGCGGCACGGCGGCACGGAAAACAGCAACAGCAACAGCAACAGCAACAGCAACAGCGGCGACAGCAACGAAGACGCCAACGGCGGCAGCAACGATAATGCCAACGCCAACAACGACGGCAGCGACGCCGGCGACGGCATGCCCCCTGCCGGACAATTCGCAGGCAGGGTCGCGGACTATTACGACAGCGAAGCCAACCCGCTCTTCGAGCTGGAAATCGGCGGCCGCCGGGTGCTGGTCCCCGCCGCCGAGGAGTTCATCGCCCATATCGACTTCGAGGGGCGCACGATGAAGATGATCCTGCCCGAAGGGCTGATCGACCTATAAGATTTTCAAGACAATATGGCACATGTAGTAATCGGATTATCGGGCGGCGTGGATTCGTCCGTCGCGGCGTATCTCCTCAAACGGCAGGGGCACGACGTCACGGGGCTTTTCATGATCAACTGGCACGACACCACGGGCACGCTCGAAGGCGACTGCCCGTGGCACGACGACCGGATTTTCGCCGAGCTGGTCGCCAAACGGCTCGACATTCCGCTGCGCATCGTGGACCTCTCGGCCGACTACCGCACGCGCGTGGTCGATTACATGTTCGCCGAGTACGAAAAGGGCCGCACGCCCAACCCCGACGTGCTGTGCAACCGCGAAATCAAGTTCGACGTCTTTCTGCGCGAAGCCCTCAAGCTGGGCGCGGACTTCGTCGCCACGGGCCACTACTGCCGCAAGGCCGAAGAGCTCCTTCCCGACGGACGGACGGTCTTCAAGCTGCTCGCCGGCGCCGACCCCAACAAGGACCAGAGCTATTTTCTCTGCCAGCTTTCGCAGGAGCAGCTGCGCTACGCCCTGTTCCCGATCGGCGATCTGCTGAAACCCGAAGTGCGGCGCATCGCCGCTGAGCAGGGACTCGCCACCGCCAAGCGCAAGGACTCGCAGGGCATCTGCTTTGTGGGCAAGGTGGACCTGCCTGCTTTCCTCCAGCAGAAACTGGCTTCGAAAAAGGGCAACGTCCACGAAATACTCCCCTCGTGGCCGAAATACAACCGGGTTTTGGCCGCAGCCCCGGCCAAAGCCGAAAACGCCGCTGGCCCCGATACGTCAGACACCCGGACGAACAGCGCGCTTTCGACCGAAAACCGGGCTATACCTGCTGCAGCGGATGCCGAAGTCGCCCGAACCGACGGCGAACCTTCGACCGAACGCCTTACCGCCCTCGCCGCCCCGTGGCGCTACACCGTACGCGACGGCAAAAAGATCGGCGAGCACAACGGCGCGCATTTCTACACCATCGGCCAGCGCAAGGGGCTGGGCATCGGCGGCCGCCGGGAGTCGCTCTTCATCCTTGCGACCGACACCGCGCAGAACGTCATCTACGTCGGCGAGGGCGACGCCCACCCCGGTTTGTGGCGTCCGGCGCTGCATATCGCCCCCGGCGAAATCCATTGGGTCAATCCCGCACGCGCCCTCTCGCCCGGACAGAGCGCCCGCTTCAGCGTCCGCATCCGCTACCGCCAGCCCCTTCAGGACGCAACGCTCTTCATGCGCGACGAGGGCGCCTACATCCTCTTCGACCAACCCCAGCGGGGCATCACGCCCGGACAGTTCGCCGCATGGTACGACGGCGACGAACTGGTCGGTTCGGGCGTAATCTCCGAATGACCGCGTCCCCGCAGCCGCCAAACGCCGCTGCTTACCGCACACCGGAAAAACACCGGAAAAACATCGGGATAATTCCGACTTCAATCAAACGTTCAGCCTATGAATATCGAAGATTTCAGGACCTACTGCCTTTCGTTCAAGGGGGCCTATGAAAAGATGCCGTTCGAGAAAGCGACTTCCGCATACGACCGGAACCTGCTCGTCTTCTGCGTGGCGGAAAAATGGTTTTGCTTCGTAAACGTCGAGACATTCGATTTCTGCAATATCAAATGCGCTCCCGACCGGATCGTGGATTTGCAGGAGCGTTACGAAGGAGTGACGCCGGCATACCATATGAATAAAAAACACTGGATAAGCGTACATTTCGACAAAGACGTACCCGACAGAACGATCGAAGACCTCGTGAAGCAATCGTACGATCTTGTCGCGGCTTCCCTGCCGAAAAAGGAAAGAGCGGCTTTGCAGACCACGTAATCGGCATCGGGGAACGGCATCAGGGAGATATACGGCGACGGAGGAAAAAACTCCGTCTTTTTTATGCCCCGACGAGAGCCGGAAGGGTTACTTAGACATAGATAGGTAATACTTATACATGACGCGGAATTCGGCGTGGCACGTTTTTTAGTTTTACACTCGAAAACAAGCCACCGTGAAAACAGCCTTCGACAACTATGTAATAGAAGCCGTGCGCAAAGAGCGCATGGCCCAAAAAGTGTCTCAGGCAATGCTGGCTTACGGCATAGGCGTCTCGCACGGCTACATCGGGCAGGTGGAAAGTCCCAAATACCGCACGAAGTACAATCTGAATCACATCAACGAGATCGCCAAATTTCTGGGTTGTTCGCCGCGCAAGTTTCTGCCCGAAGAACCGATCTAAAATCCGGCTTATGTTCCTGCGCCGCCCGACACCTGCCGTTACTGCCCCGTTCTGCGTCCTCTCCGGTCCGCGACACCGATTCGATTCCCGGCCTACGGCCCTATACAGCCCGGCAGCCGCCGTCACCACCGCTCTCCGCGTCGGCATCCGCCCGAAACAATGCTCCTCCTCCGGGGCCATATCCCTGCACCGCACAGCCCCCGCCGCCACACTTCATACCCGCACCGAACCGGGAGACCGATCCAAACAGCGCCCGATGCTCCTGCACCATACGATCCTCCTCTTTACATTTTTCCTCCTCAGCGCCGGCTGCGCCCTCGCCCAGCCCCGCATCGGCATCGCCTACTGCGACCTCGACCACCTCTACGACACCATACCGGCGCTCTTTTACGACGACAGCGACTACACGCCCGGCGGCCGTCTCGCGTGGGACACGGAACGCTACCGCCGCAAGATAGCCCGTACGGCCGCCGTCATCGACTCGATGCGCATGCCGCTCGTCGCGCTGTGGAGCGTCGAAAACGAAGCGGTCGTGCGCGACATCGCGGCGGCCTGCCGGGGCGACTACAGCTACCTGCACCAAACGCTCAACTCGCTCGACGGCATGGATTTCGCACTGCTCTACTACGGCGACCTCTTCGATCCCCACTACGAGGAGCCGGGACGCCGCTACCTCTACATCGAGGGCACCCTGCGCTTCCCTGCCCCGCGCACCCGCCGCACAACCGGCCACCCGGTCCGCCCGGCGCGCACCGACACCGTGGGACTGGTGTTGTGCAGCGACACGCGCATGGCCGAATGGGTCGTCCGCGACCTGCGCGAAGAACGCCCCGGCGTGAAGCTGATCGTTCTGGGGCGCACCGCGTCGCTCGACGCGGCGGCATACGGACTGCGCGACGCCCTCGAACGTCCGGCCCGGCTGGGCCGGGGCAACGTCCGCCGCCGCGGAGGCTGGCTCATGCGCGACCGCATTCTGGCCGACACCGCGCTGAGGTGTCCGGGCGGCGACGTTTTCGCCCGCCGCTATCTGCTTGATCCCAAGACGGGTAACCCGCAGCCGACCTACGAGAGACGGCGTTACCGGGGCGGCTTCGGCTACGCCCTGCCGGTATTCGTTTACTTGGAGTAGAATTTTTTGGAATTTCAGAAAAGTTTTCCTATATTCGCATTCCCAACGGCAAATAGGATTCTTCGACGAGGCGGTAACAGCGATGTCACCGCAATTTTCGTCTGTAGGGGAAGAGATTAGCTAAAAATTTTTATAAATTTACATATCATTAAATTAACCAAGAAAAAAATTATGGCAGACGTAAAACGAGTCTATACCTTCGGCAACAAGGAAGCCGAAGGCAACGGCAAAATGCGTGAGCTGCTCGGCGGCAAAGGTGCCAACCTTGCGGAGATGAACCTCATCGGCATTCCCGTTCCTCCGGGATTCACCATCACCACCGAAGTATGTGCGGAATATTATGCCCACGGCAAGGAGGCGGTCATCAAGATGCTCCGTCCCGAAGTCGAGCGGGCGATGCAGAATATCGAGAAACTGACCGGCATGAAGTTCGGCGACAAGGAGATGCCGCTGCTGGTTTCGGTCCGTTCGGGCGCACGCGCCTCGATGCCCGGCATGATGGACACGATCCTCAATCTGGGTATGAACGATCAGGCCGTGGAAGCCGTCGCCAAGCGTACGGGCAACCCCCGCTTCGCATGGGACTCGTACCGCCGTTTCGTACAGATGTACGGCGACGTGGTGCTGGGCATGAAGCCCGAATCGAAGGAGGACCACGACCCGTTCGAGGTCATCATCGAGGAGCAGAAGGAGAAGCGCGGCGTCAAGAACGACACCGACCTGACGACCGACGACCTGAAGGAGCTGGTGCAGAACTTCAAGGCCGCCGTCAAGAAGCAGACCGGCGAGGATTTCCCGGCATGCCCTTGGGATCAGCTCTGGGGAGCCGTATGCGCCGTGTTCGGCTCGTGGATGAACGAGCGCGCCATCCTCTACCGCAAGCTCAACAACATCCCCGCAGAGTGGGGAACGGCCGTTACCGTGCAGGCCATGGTATTCGGCAACATGGGCGCCAATTCGGCGACGGGCGTAGCCTTCTCGCGCGACGCCGCGACGGGTGAAAACCTCTTCAACGGCGAGTACCTGATCAACGCGCAGGGCGAGGACGTCGTGGCCGGCATCCGCACCCCGCAGCAGATCACCATCGAAGGCTCGAAGCGCTGGGCCGTGGCCCAGAACGTCTCCGAGGAGGAGCGCCGCACGAAATACCCTTCGCTCGAAGAGGTCATGCCGACGGTTTACAAGGAGCTGGACGAGATTCAGCGCCACTTGGAACAGTACTTCAAGGACATGCAGGACATCGAATTCACGATTCAGGACGGCAAGTTGTGGATGCTCCAGTGCCGCAACGGCAAGCGCACCGGCGCCGCCATGGTCAAGATCGCGATGGACATGCTCCGCGAAGGTCTGATCGACGAGCGCACCGCCGTGCTGCGCTGCGAGCCGGCCAAACTCGACGAGCTGCTGCACCCCGTATTCGACAAGAAGGCCATCGCCAATGCGCAGGTCATCACCAAGGGTCTGCCCGCATCGCCGGGAGCCGCTACGGGTCCGGTGGTGTTCTTCGCCGAAGACGCCGAGAAGATCCTCGCAGAGTCGGGCCAGAAAGCGATCCTCGTCCGCATCGAGACTTCGCCTGAGGACCTCAAGGGCATGCTCGACGCGGCAGGTATCCTGACCGCACGCGGCGGCATGACGTCGCACGCGGCCGTCGTCGCACGCGGCATGGGCAAATGCTGCGTATCGGGCGCCGGCGAGCTGGAGATCGACTATAAAACCCGCACGATCCGCGTGAACGGCTTCACCGTGAAGGAGGGCGACTGGATTTCGCTCAACGGCTCGACGGGAGAGGTTTATCTGGGTCAGGTAGCCACGATGGCCGCCGACCTGAGCGGCGATTTCGGCCAGCTGATGGAGCTTGCGGGCAAATACGCCGTGCTGAAGGTGCGCGCCAACGCCGACACTCCCAAGGACGCCCTGCAGGCATTCGCATTCGGCGCCGAGGGTATCGGTCTCTGCCGCACGGAGCACATGTTCTTCGAAGGCGACCGCATCAAGGCCATCCGCGAGATGATTCTGGCCGACGACGAAGCCGGACGCCGCGTGGCGCTGGCCAAGCTGCTGCCGATCCAGCGCGGCGACTTCGAGGGTCTGTTCAAGGCCATGAACGGATTCCCCGTGACCGTACGTCTTCTCGACCCGCCCCTGCACGAGTTCGTGCCGCACGACGAGAAGGGACAGCAGGAGATGGCCAAGGAGATGAACGTACCCCTCCAGAAAATCGTCGCCAAAGTCGAGTCGCTGGCC
>OGYA01000842.1_pt1 | contig 22883 bp, 19 predicted proteins | sample 1576401 | NCBI WGS metagenome assembly OGYA01 (sample SAMEA3541485, study PRJEB24748) | human gut metagenome | biome: human gut; feature: human-associated habitat; material: faeces | place: China | collected 2012 | reverse complement strand
CTCATTTCATGCAACTGGCTGCCATTTTACAGGCCCTGTAGCTTTGCGTCCCAGATTTTCATCTGGTTTGCCGATCATCCTATTATAGTTTTTAAACTTATGCAAAAACATTGATGTTATTATACTCCCACAATCTATCGTGCATAAGAAAAACCTCACCGCTTTAACGCTGAAAAATAAAAAAAGAACAGCCGATACATATACTCGAACTGTTCTCCTACTTCCGAAGTCCACGCAGCATTGACATTACTGTTTCCTGCGTCATGATTCTCTCAGTGACGACTGGAAAATTCCCGGCAGCTGCGATAATCTGTGTTTACTGATATCACGCTTCTCACATAAAGATGTTATTTTATCTGCGATATACTTCTCTATCTGCAAGTAACTATACCTCATTTCTTTCTGTTATTACATGTTCTTATTGTACCTGTAATAGCAGAAAAATATTAGTTATCAATTTTGCAAGTAATTAGTTTTATTATAGGAAGTACATTCGTAAAATAAAATTTGAAGATACTTTCGTTTCCGCAAAAGTCTTTTTCGCTTATATTATCTTAATAATATCACAGACAGCTACGTTTGTCACATAAAAGTTTGGAAACTCAAACAAAAAAGTAACCATTTAACCTTGACTTTTTATTTGCGGACTACTTATAATCCTTTTACAAACTCAACTGTATTTTTTATATCTTCCTCATCCGGATGTCCTTTTGCAATACCACCTACCAGTTTAAATGGACCAAATGTGTCATAACCCTTGCATCCGAATTTTCCTATCACTTTAGAACGCTTCTCGTCCAAAATCTGCTCTATGGATTTATAATTCGCACTTCCACCATAAGTACAGATCAGAAATACCCCTTTGTCGTCCGGTAGATTCTTCTCTGCAAATCCCAATATCGACTGATGAAATTTTGAAAAATAGATTCCTGATGCAAATCCAATCATATCATAACTGCTCAGATCTACATCTGGCTGTTTTACAGCATCAATCAAATCGACCTGGCATTCTTCTGCTATGCCCTTTACTAATTTTTCTGTATTTCCATGATGTACAGATGCATATACGATTGCTTTTTTCATTTGTTTTCCTTTCTGCCTGTCTCCATTGTTTTAGTATTCTTTTGAAATTTCTCCTGTACCATCATGAGCATTTTTTCAAAAGACTGTGCAAACCTTACATCATCTTCTTCTGTTCGTTTTTTCGGTCCCTTGATATGATTCTTATGGGAACTTCTTCTGGCTTTTTTATTCAAATGACGTTCCATGAGCATCTGTTCAATATTGTCATTCGTGTACCATTTGCCCGATTGATGAATGGCATATGCACCTTTTCCCAGTGCCATTGCTGCAACACCATAGTCCTGTGATACGACAATATCTCCTTTATGGCAGATACTAATCAGTTTATAATCTACTGCATCTGCTCCTGCCCCTACTACAATCACTTCGCTATAATCAGAATACAAAATATGATTTGTATCACACAGCAATGTAGTTGGAATATTATATTTCTCTGCTATTGTCTCGATAATATCTACTACCGGACATGCATCTGCATCTACAAATATCTGCACTAGTGCCTCTCCATTTCTTTTTATATCTAAAATCTACTACAATAGAATTATACCACTATTCCCTCTTTTCACCAAACACTATTCTAGCACCACATCCCGCCGCTGACACTCTCATGGCAGAACCATTCCCATAACTTCCGTATGGCTTAGGATTTCTTTCTCTAAACCAATACCTGAATCTTCCACCATAACCTGCATATGGATATCTTTTTCCCCAATCCTGCATGTTAGTTACTACCGCTTCTTCTATTTTCTTTACTGTAGCTTCCGTTCCGACTGCAAGAAGAGCTTCTCCAACTGCTATTGTCATAACAGAATCATCTGTAAAGCTACAGCCTTTACTAAACAAATCAAACTTTTTTGTAATTAACTAAAATTAGTCAATTCTTACACGTTTTCTATTTTTCAAAAAAACCTCTATTTTCCTTATAAAACGGTTGCTTTTTCTATAAACTATAGTATAATAAACCTTGTCGTGTGTATAGAAATACTAAACTCTAGGTTTATTTTTATTTTTACAAACAATTTACAGAAAGGAGCTATTTATGAACATCGGACAGAAAGTAAGGGAGCTCCGTATTGCGAAAAATCTTACCCAGGAAGAACTTGCAGACCGGAGTGAGCTTTCGAAGGGATTCATTTCCCAGCTGGAACGGGATCTTACTTCTCCTTCTATCGCCACACTGGTTGATATTTTGCAGTGTCTCGGCACCAATCTGAATGAATTTTTCAGCGATGACGAGGAAGAACAGGTTGTCTTCGGTGATGAGGATTATTTTGAAAAAAAGGATACTGATCTGAAGAATACGATTGAATGGATCATTCCAAATGCCCAGCGCAATATGATGGAACCGATCCGTCTTACCCTGGCTCCGGGCGGTGCAACCTACCCGGATCTTCCACACGAAGGTGAGGAATTCGGATACGTGCTTCAGGGTTCCGTCAAAATCCACGTAGGCAATAAGGTCTACAAAGCTAAAAAGGGAGAATCCTTTTATTTTACTCCCCACGCAAAGCATTATATAGAAGCATCGTCTTCTTCCGGGGCACGCCTGATCTGGGTCAGCACTCCCCCAAGTTTTTAAGTACACAGGAGGATTATACATATGCCAAACAAACTGATTGACATTGTTGGTGTTTCCAAATCATATGGAGACAATCTGGTTCTGGACGACCTGAACCTTTATATCAGAGAAAATGAATTTCTCACACTTTTAGGACCTAGCGGCTGCGGAAAGACAACGCTTCTGCGTATCCTCGGCGGATTCGAAAATCCGGACTCCGGAAAAGTAATTTTCGATGGAAAGGACATTACATCCCTTGCACCGAATAAACGACAGCTCAACACTGTTTTCCAGAAATATGCGCTTTTCACCCATATGACCATTGCTGAAAATATTGCTTTTGGTCTGAAGATCAAAGGGAAATCAAAATCTTACATCGATGATAAGATTCATTATGCATTAAAACTGGTCAATCTGGAAGGTTACCAGAACCGTTATCCGGATTCTTTAAGTGGGGGGCAGCAGCAGCGTATTGCCATCGCCCGCGCCATTGTAAATGAACCAAAAGTTCTTCTTTTGGATGAACCTCTCGGTGCCCTGGATTTAAAGCTCCGCCAGGACATGCAGTATGAACTGATCCGTTTAAAAAATGAGCTGGGAATTACATTTATCTACGTTACCCACGATCAGGAAGAAGCCCTCACCATGTCTGACACGATTGTTGTCATGAATCAGGGATACATCCAGCAGATCGGTACACCGGAAGATATCTACAACGAGCCGGAAAATGCTTTCGTAGCCGACTTCATTGGCGATAGCAACATTTTCAATGCCATCATGGTACGCGATAAGCTGGTCAATATTGTCGGTGCCGAATTCCCGTGTGTGGATACCGGATTCGGAACCAACAAACCGGTCGATGCGGTCATCCGTCCGGAGGACATCGATCTTGTAAAACCAGAAGAAGGCACATTAAAGGGTGTCGTTACCCATCTGATTTTCAAAGGAGTCCACTATGAAATGGAAGTCCTTGCCAACAACTATGAATGGCTGGTACACAGCACCGATATGTTCCCGGTTGGCACTGAGGTTGGAATCCATGTTGACCCGTTTGATATTCAGATCATGAAAAAACCGGAATCTGAAGATGAGGAGGCTGTAGGAATTGAAGAATAGCAAACGCCTCCTGGCAGGGCCATACCTTTTCTGGGCAGTTTCTTTCATTATCATTCCTCTGATCATGATCTTCTATTATGGTCTGACTGACAATGACGGAAAATTCACTTGGATGAACCTTGCCAAAATCACAACACCTGAGAATTTAAAGGCTCTGGGGCTTGCACTTCTGCTTGCATTTGTCAGCACAGTGATCTGCCTGATCCTTGCCTATCCTCTGGCAATGATCCTCGTCGGAAGAAATGTAAACCAGTCCAGCTTCGTAGTACTTGTTTTCATCCTTCCGATGTGGATGAACTTTCTGCTCAGAACTCTTGCATGGCAGAACCTCCTGGAGAAAAACGGTGTCATCAACTCCGTTCTCCATTTCTTCGGGCTGCCTTCATGGAACATTATCAACACACCGACAGCGATCATCCTCGGTATGGTCTACAACTTCCTGCCGTTCATGGTGCTGCCGATTTACAATGTACTTGTAAAGATTGACAAAGATGTTATTTCCGCAGCCAGAGATCTCGGTGCCGGAAATATCCAGACATTTACCAAGATCATCCTTCCGCTTAGTGTTCCGGGTATCATCAGTGGAATCACTATGGTATTTGTACCTGCACTTACAACCTTCGTCATTTCCAATCTCCTCGGTGGAAGCAAGATCCTTCTGATCGGAAATGTCATCGAACAGGAATTCCAACAGGGAAGCAACTGGCATGTAGGAAGTGGACTTTCACTTGTCCTGATGATCTTCATCATTGCAAGTATGGCTCTGATCGCCAAATACGATAAAGACGGGGAGGGCACAGCATTCTAATGAAAAAGAAATTACAGAATTTATATTTACTGCTGATCGTGATCTTCCTCTATGCTCCGATCATAACACTGATGGTTCTGTCCTTTAACAGTTCCAGAACCCGTGCCAAATGGGGCGGATTTACCGGAAAATGGTATGTATCCCTTTTCCAGGATGAAGCGATCATGAGCACCTTATACAACACCCTGATCATCGCACTTCTTTCTGCGCTGATTGCAACCGTGATTGGAACTTTGGCTTCCATTGGAATCCAGAGTATGAACCGCAAGTTTCGTACCTTTATGCTGGGTGTCACCAACATTCCGATGCTGAACGCAGACATTGTGACTGGTGTATCTATGATGCTGTTGTTTATCGCATTCCGTATGAACATGGGATTTTCGACAATCCTGATTGCACATATAACCTTTAATATCCCGTATGTCATCCTAAGTGTCATGCCAAAACTAAAGCAGACCAACCGGCGGACCTATGAAGCCGCACTGGATCTGGGTGCTTCCCCGATCTACGCTTTTTTCAAAGTCGTATTTCCGGATATCCTTCCAGGAATTCTTTCCGGTTTCCTGCTTGCATTTACCATGTCGTTGGATGATTTTGTGATCACCCACTTTACCAAAGGACCTGGAATCGATACCCTGTCTACCAAAATTTACAGTGAAGTACGAAAAGGAATCCGTCCGGAAATTTACGCACTCTCAACGATCATGTTTGTAACGGTGCTCTTCCTTCTCTTCCTGGTCAATTTAAAACCGGAAAAAGAAGTTCACGAAAAAGACGGCACGATCCGCAAGCCATCCCGTGCACGCCACACGATGCGTCTCGTCGTAACACGTGTCGTACCGGCACTGCTCGTGATCATCATTACAGCCGGAGGATTTTTCTACAATTCAAAGACAAAGATTTCCGGCTCCGAAAAGGTAATTGTCTACAACTGGGGCGAATATCTGGATCCGGATGTCCTGGATATCTTTGAAGAAGAAACCGGTATCCAGGTAGTCTATGAAGAATACGAAACCAATGAGATCATGTACCCGAAGGTGCAATCCGGCGCTATTTCCTATGATGTGGTCTGCCCTTCTGACTATATGATCCAGCGTATGATCGAGAACGATCTTCTTGACGAGATCAACCGGGATAATATTCCGAATATCAAAAATATCGGACAGACCTATATGGATCAGTCCAAGGCATTTGACCCGGAAAATAAATACTCTGTTCCTTATTGCTGGGGAACTGTCGGAATCCTTTACAACAAAACCATGGTAGACGAACCAATTGATTCCTGGTCTGTTCTCTGGGATCCAAAGTACAAGGACAGCATTCTGATGCAGGACAGCGTCCGCGATGCATTCGGTGTTACCTTAAAATATCTTGGATATTCCCTGAACTCAACCGACCTGGATGAGCTGAACGAAGCGAAGAATCTTCTGATCAAGCAGAAACCTCTGGTTCAGGCATACGTCGTTGACCAGGTGCGTGACAAGATGATTGGAAATGAAGCAGCCATCGGTGTTATTTACTCTGGTGAAGCCATTTACACACAGAAAGAAAATCCAAATTTGAAATATGTAATTCCGAAAGAAGGATCCAATATCTGGATCGACTCCTGGGTAATTCCGAAGAATGCAGAGCATAAGGAAAATGCTGAAAAGTTCATCAACTTCCTCTGCCGTCCGGACATCGCACTGAAGAACTTTGAGTACATCACCTACTCGACTCCAAATGAAGCAGCGCGGGAACTGATCGAAGACGAGTCCATCCGCAACAGCAAGATTGCATTCCCGGATGCAAGCGAGCTCTCCATCTGTGAGACCTTCAAATTCCGTGGAGATAAAAACGATGCTGTCTACAATGAATTATGGCGGGAAGTGAAATCAAAGTAATGTGGGAAAGAATTCTGAATTATACAATAACCGAACAGAAAACTTCCAATATCCATGAGTTTCTAAAAGCTCATGGATATTCTTCTTCTCTGATCCGGGCAATCAAAGAAGATCCGGAAGGAATCCGTCTGAACGGGGACCCGGTACTGGCACGCACCCTTCTTACTCCCGGCGACCAGCTTGCCATCCGGATTACCGAAACAAAATTCTCCGAAAATATTGTTCCGTCAGATCTGCCTCTTTCGATCGTATATGAAGATCCGGACCTGCTGGTCATCAATAAACCTGCCGGAATGCCAATTCACCCTTCCCAGGGAAATTATGACAACACACTTGCCAATGCCTGCGCATGGTATTTCAAAGAGAAAGGCGAGCCTTTTGTATACCGTTGCATTAACCGGCTTGACCGGGACACCACCGGTCTTCTGATCATTGCCCGGCATCTTTACAGTGCCTCTCTCCTCTCTGCCATGATGGCACGCCGGGAAATCCACCGGGAATATCTGGCACTTGCCACGGGAATCATCCCGGAAGACGGAACCATCACTGCTCCAATTGCCAGAAAAGAGGGTTCTACCATCGAGCGCATAGTAGATTTTAAACATGGTGAATACGCCTGCACCCATTACCGCAGGCTTTCCATTACAGATACAGATCCGGTCTACTCTCTGGTTGCCTTAAAGCTGGATACCGGACGCACTCATCAGATCCGGGTGCACATGAATTACATCGGCCATCCGCTTCCGGGAGATTTTCTCTATAATCCGGATTACAGCCATATCAGCCGTCAGGCACTTCACTCACATCATCTGCGTTTCCGGCATCCAATCACAGGAGAAGAAATGCATTTCACAGCGCCTGTGCCTGAAGATATGTTACTCTGATAAATATAGGTAAGTGATCCTATACCCCGACACATAATGCTCTCTTTATGGAAGAATTTTCCATGTATATTTTCCGGTCAAACCCAAAAGAGCTTCTGAGAGAACAAAGTTATTCATTCTCCCAGGAGCTCTTCTTTTATTTATTTCTTATTTCTGACGATGGATCACACTAAAAAACAGCGGAACGGATTCAAACTGCCTCTATAATCTATATCGTTCTCTCACCATGTGGCCAGCTTCAACATTCTACAAATCGAAACATCCGCCTCCAATAAATTCCCTCAAAATCGAATTCTGCGGAACATACTCACTTCCGATTCCCACGAAATAATCCAGGAATTTGAGCAGTCTCTTCGCCTCCTGATATTCGGCACAGTCCTTCTCAATTCCAAACAGGATCGGTTCTGCATAAGCTTTCAGAACTGCCAGCTCATAAAGAAGAGCTGAATTGAACATCACATCCGCGTCTTCCTGATACGGGAAAATATTGTTCTCTTCCCCTCTTCGCACCGACTGCCACATAGCGATCGTCTGCTTTGCCGAAGTACCTCTGGTTCTTGCATCACGCACCATCCGGCGGATCAGACGTCCATCTGTTGATGCGATCCGGTTATGCTCATCGATATTCAGCTGGGTCAGTGCACTGATATAGATCTTGAATTTATTTTCTTTTGGCAGATCATGAGTCAGCGCGTCATTCAGACAGTGAATGCCTTCGATCACCAGAATATCCTGCTCGCCAAGCTGCATATGATGTCCGTTATATTCCCGTTTTCCGGTCTTGAAATTGAACGTCGGAAGTTCAATCCGTTCGCCTGCAAGCAGCTTTTTCAGATCGTGGTTAAAAAGTTCCACATCCAGCGCTTCCAGACACTCATAATTCGGCTTTCCTTCTGCGTCCAGCGGTGTATCCACACGGTTCTTAAAGTAATCATCCACCGAAATCGGATGCGGGACCAGACCGCTTACCCGGAGCTGGATGGAAAGCCGTCTGGAAAATGTAGTCTTTCCTGACGAAGAAGGACCGGCGATCAAAACAAACTTCTTCTGCGGATTTCCTGCAATCTGCTCTGCGATCTGCGCAATTTTCTTCTCCTGCATTGCCTCCTGTACCAGAAGCAGTTCCTTTGGATTGGCGCTGCCGCCTGTCACATAATCATTCAGTGCCCCTACCGTCTCAATTCCAAGCATATCACCGCCACGCGTAGACTCTTTCAGCACATGGAACAGCTTATTCTGAGGCTGAAACGGAGGTATCTTTTCCGGTTCAGCTGCCTCCGGCATCTGCACTACAAATCCCTCATCATATAAATATAATTTAAAATATTTTAGATAGCCGGTTGACGGAACCATATAGCCGTAATAGTAGTCCTCAAATTCATTGATACTGTAAATATTGACCGTAGACACTCTGCGATACCGGAACAAACGCTCTTTATCCTTCATACCGTACTTGCGGAACATTTCAACCGCTTCATCGGTATGAACCGATCTCTTCCGGATTGAAAGATCCATATCTGCCATTTCATGCATCCGTTCTTCAATCCTTGCAAGCAGTTCCTGATCCAGCTTCTGATCTCCTTTTATTGTACAATAATACCCTTTATCTACAGAAAAATGGATTCTCACCTGTTCTATCTTATCGTGTCCGATTGTATCATATACTGCCTTCACCAGCAGAAAACTTACACCACGGCGATAGGTAAGATTTCCAATTGTCTCGCCTGTCGTCACAAAATGGAGCGTACAGTCCTTTTTCAGCTTCTTTCCAAGCTCCTGAAGCTTTCCATTTACATATACAAGAACAATATCATGTGGATATCTTTCCTGATATTCCCCGGCAATCTGCAGATATGTGGTTCCTGCCGGAAAACTTCTCTCTTCCCCGTCAATCTGTACTTTGTACATCTGCTGTTCCATATTTACCGCCTTCTTTCTGCCTTACGGCGCTTTGACAAATCTGTCTGTTTTCTCCCCGCTCCCAAACACCTTACGTCAAAACCCAGAATGGCTGCCGGATCTTTGCTGTCCGGATCTCTGCCTCTGGAAATTTCTCCCGGCAAAAATGTTCCATATCTGCAATAAAGATATGCTCCACGCCATAGTGTCCGGCATCAATTACTGCCATTTTTTGCGCAACCGCATCAATCCCCTCATGGTGATCAATGTCACCTGTCACCAGTACATCCACACCTTTTTCCAAAGATACGGAAATTGCGCTCTTCCCGGAGCCCGGAAAAACACCAAGGCGATGTACCTGCATATCCGGCTCTCCAAAAATTTTCACATTCGGAAGATCAAATGCTTTTTTTACCATTTCCGCACAGGATTTTAAATCCATCGGCTGTGCCAGATCAGCAACTCTTCCGATTCCAACCGGAACTTCGCCGGATTCTGACTGCATGCTTCCCGTCACTTCCAGAACCTCCGGTTCACTCAGTTCAAGTACCTTCCCAGCAAGCTCTGCCATTCCCATTACATCATAATTGGTATGCATCGCATAGTAAGAAATGTCATCCCGGATCAACTTCAGTACTCTTCTGCCAATAAAATCCTCGTCATTGATCTTTTTCATTGCTTTAAAGATCATCGGATGATGTGTGATCAGCATATCTGCGCCCCAGTCTGTTGCTTCTTCGATCACTTCATCCGTCGCATCCAGTGCAAGATAGATCCGCTTTACTTCTTTATCGCTTCTTCCGACCTGCAGTCCTACATTATCCCACTCCATAGCATAGTGCTTTGGAAAACGTGCTTCTATTTCTTTTATAATTTCTCTGCAAATCATCATTTTCCTCCTAAAAATACCGGTCAAGCAGGTCTTCTGCTCTCTTTATCATATGCAGAACCTCTGCACTTCTCTCCTTCGTGCGTTCACTCACCTGCACCCGAAGCTTTTCATACACGCCCTGATTCACAGACAGTTCCTTTTTCAGATATTCTCCCATCACCGGGTGACCCTTCTCTAATAAATATTTTCCATATTCAAGCTCTTCTTCTGCTGCCGGAACACCTTCCGCATAAAGACCTTTCTGCTCTGTCGGGATCACCTTCATCATCGGATAGTATTTGCCATCCTCTTCCACCATGTCCTCTGCAACGATACGAAATCTATGTTCTTCCAGATAACGGCGGACTTTCGCAAGCTCTGACTGCGGCTGCAGGACCAGTTCCTTTAAGCTTCTGGTTTTTGCCGGATCCTCATTCAAAATGTGTATGACAAGACCGCCGCCCATTCCGGCGGCGATCATTGTGTCAGCTTCTTCCATTTTCAAATTCACCAGACCATCAGAAAGACGGGTAACGATTTTCCCATCCAGTCCATGTTCAAGGATATGTGTATCCGCTCTCTCTAATGGTCCTTTGTTAATATCCATGGCAATTGCGGATGGAACCAGCCCGTTCTGTGTCAGATAGATTGGGATGTAAGCGTGGTCTGTTCCCACATCCACAAGACGCATTCCCGGTGTGACAAGATCCGCCACTGCCTGTAATCTTTTTGATAATTCAGCCATCTTCTTAATCCAAATAATCTCTTAATTTTCTGCTGCGACTTGGATGACGAAGCTTGCGGAGCGCTTTTGCTTCGATCTGACGGATACGCTCACGGGTGACATCGAACTCTTTTCCGACCTCCTCCAGTGTACGTGCTCTTCCATCACTCATACCAAAACGCAGGCGGAGAACCTTCTGTTCTCTCTCTGTCAGTGTACTTAAAACTTCATCCAGCTGTTCTTTCAGGAGTGTCTGCGCTGCTGCTTCTGCCGGAACAGGTACATTATCATCCTGGATAAAGTCGCCCAGGTGGCTGTCCTCTTCCTCACCGATCGGAGTCTCAAGAGAAACCGGTTCCTGGGAAATCTTTAAGATTTCACGCACACGGTCTACCGGCATGTCCAACTCTGCCGCGATCTCTTCCGGCGTAGGTTCACGTCCAAGCTCCTGCAGTAACTGTCTGGATACACGGATCAGTTTGTTGATCGTCTCTACCATATGAACCGGTATACGGATGGTTCTCGCCTGGTCAGCAATCGCACGTGTGATTGCCTGACGGATCCACCATGTTGCATAGGTACTGAACTTAAATCCCTTCTGATAATCAAACTTCTCTACCGCTTTGATAAGTCCAAGGTTTCCTTCCTGTATAAGATCCAGAAACAGCATACCACGTCCCACGTAACGCTTTGCAATGCTGACTACCAGTCGCAGGTTGGCTTCTGCAAGACGCTTTTTCGCTTCTTCATCACCATCTGCCATTCTCTTTGCCAGATCAATCTCTTCTTCTGCTGAAAGAAGCGGAACCTTACCGATCTCCTTCAGATACATACGGACCGGATCTTCGATGCTGATTCCGTCCGGAACAGACAGGTCGATCTTCTCCATATCCACTTCGTCTTCATCCGAAAGCATGATCTCCAGATCATCATCATCCACATTGGAGTCATCATTTATCTGAAGCACATCGATCCCATTGGCCTCCAGGTACTCAAATACCTTGTCCATCTGTGTCGGTTCCAGCTCCATATCCCGGAATGCATCATTGATTTCCTGGATTTCAAGAATGTTCTTCTTTTTCTTCGCAAGGGCAACCAGATTTTTTAATTTTTCCTGAAACTTTACTACGTTCTCTTCCATGTAGTGTCCTTCCTCTCATCGCTTGTTTATATTCTATCCCTAATTAATGGAAATATGCAGTTTATGAAGGTCCTGCACTGCCTTCTTCGCATTCATAAGCCTTTGCAGCCCCTGAATGTCTGTCGGATCCAGATTCCGGGTTGCGGTTTCGATACTGTACTCCTTTACCCGGAGAATCGTCTCCTTGATCGCTTTTTCCTGCTCTCCCGCAGTCGTCAGCTCTTTGATTCTCGTATTGAAAAGTGCTGCCACCGCGCGGTGTTCCTCTTCCTCTGTAAAATAATTCATGATCTGCGCAGGATTCAGTTCTCCTTTTGCATGCTGTTCATACAGAAGTTCAGCAACTTTCCGGTACAGCTCCACCGTAAAATCCTCCGGCGTAACATAACGGCTTACCTGATCAAACAGCTCTTCCCTGTCGATCAGCCAGGTAAGCAGAATCTTCTGTGACCGGATATGACCATCCTCTTTTGGCGTTTCCTGGCGGATCGTCTGTCTCGGCTTTGTGGCCGGAGCTGCCATTCCGCTCTGGACTGCTACCTTGACAACCAGCTTCTTAAGTTCTTCGTAGCCGACGTGATAAGTCTTTGCCACCGCTTCTATGTAATTATCACGTTCAATTTCTTCTTCAAAACGTGCCAGCCTTCTCGCCGCCTCTCTGAGGAATTCCGTCTTTCCTTCCGGTGCATTCAGGTCATAACCTTTTTCCAGCATCTCAAGACCGAACATAAAGCTGTTCCTTGCTTTCCTGATCCGCTCTTCAAATGCCTCAGCTCCAAGATTCTTGATGAATTCATCCGGATCCTTGTACGGTTCCATCCGGATCACGCGGGTCGTCACACCGGCCTCCCGAAGGATCGGAGCTGCCCGGAGTGCCGCTTTAGTTCCGGCTTCATCACTGTCATAGGTCAGATAGACTTCATTCACATACCGTTTGATCAATGCTGCATGTCCTGCTGTAAGTGCAGTTCCAAGTGATGCAACTGCATTGGTAAATCCCGCCTGATGAAGCGAAATTACATCCATATAGCCTTCACATACAATAAAATACGACTTTCTTGATGTTCTCGCCCGGTGAAGTCCGTACAGATTCCGGCTCTTATCAAAAATCAGAGTCTCCGGTGAGTTCAGGTACTTTGGCTTCCCGTCGCCCATCACACGCCCGCCAAATCCGATCACACGGTTATTCACATCCATAATCGGAAACATGACACGGTTCCAGAATTTGTCGTAAACTCCGTGCTTTTCATCGACATTTACCAGACCGGCTTTGATGATCATCTCTTCACTATAACCCTTCATCTTCAGGTATCGAAACAGATCGTCACTGTATTTGCTGGAATATCCAAGTCCAAATGCGGTGATCGTCTCCTGGCTCAACTGACGGTTCTGCAGGTATTCTCTTGCCTGCCTTCCGCCCTCCGTCTTCAACTGCGCATAATAATACTTGGCCGCCAGCTTGTTCATCTCAAGCAGCGCACTTCTCGTATCCGCTCTTTCTTTCGCTTCTTTTGAATATTCCTCCTGCGGAAGCTCCACACCGGCACGCTGTGCCAGAAACTTGAGTGCTTCTACAAAAGAATAATTCTCATACTCCATAATGAAGGTAAATACATTTCCTCCCGCTCCGCAGCCAAAGCAGTAATACATCTGCTTATCCCTGCTCACAGAAAAAGAAGGAGATTTCTCACTGTGAAACGGGCAAAGTCCGAAATACGAACTCCCCTGCTTCTTCAGCTTCACATATCCGGAAATCACATCTACGATATCATTTTTCGATCTTACTTCTTCTATAATCTCATCTGAATAATACATTATGTCCTACACCTTCCTGGCAGGGTTCGCGCACCTTGCGCAACCCCTACATAATATATATTCGACAAAACTTTTTTATTTCCTTTAAAATTTCCAAGATTGTGGAATAAAAATTTCTTCAAACTTTTTTACGGCAAAATTATCCGTCATTCCTGCTATGTAATCACACACTGCGATCTCCGGCATTTCCCCCTTCTGCAGCTGTTTCAGATACTGCTCCGGCATCTTTTCCATGTGCGTTTCATAATAAGAATACAGATCTTCGACCATTCGGATTGCTTTGTCCTCTTCGCCCTTTGCAAGTGGATTCTCATAAACATGGGTAAACATATATGCCCGCAGCTCCATCAATGCTTCACGGACTTCCTCTGACATGCAGATCTTCGGTTTGTCCATGCTGTTTACGATCACATCATGGGTAAGTGTGTTCAGACGCTCTCTTTTACTGTTTCCCAGAACCTTTCGCAGCTCTTTGGGCAGTTCCTCTTCATTCATGATCCCCGCCCTTACTGCGTCATCAATATCATGGTTCACATAAGCAATCTTATCAGACAGTCTGACGATCTGCCCTTCCAGTGTCGCAGGCATGCCCGCACTTTTGTGGTTGCGGATTCCATCGAGCACTTCCCAGGTCAGGTTCAGTCCCTCCCCATGTTTCTCCAACACCTCTACTACACGGACACTTTGTTCATTGTGTTTAAATCCACACGGACACACGTTGTTCAGAGCTCTCTCTCCTGCATGCCCAAACGGAGTATGCCCAAGATCATGCCCCAGTGCAATTGCCTCCACCAGATCTTCGTTCAGCCTGAGCGCCTTTCCGATCGTCCGGGCGTTTTGCGATACTTCCAGCGTATGCGTCAGCCGTGTCCTGTAATGGTCTCCGATTGGCAGGAGAAACACCTGCGTCTTCTGCTTCATGCGCCGGAATGCCTTACTGTGCAGGATCCGATCTCTGTCCCTCTGAAAAACCGGTCGGATATCACACTGTGGCTCATTTCTCTTTCTCCCCCGGGAAGCCATGCTTAACGTGGCACATGGGCTTAGATATTCCTTTTCTCTTTCTTCCATCTGTTCCCTGATCGTCATTTTTTATTTTCTCTCTTCTTTCAGTCGTTTCTCGATTGCTTCTGTCACGCATTCCAGAACTTTAATACGTGCATAGTATTTATCATTTCCTTCCACTACGATCCACGGTGCATGTGGCATAGAAGTCTTTTCCAGCATTTCTTCTACCGCCACCTCATACTGATCCCATTTTTCCCGGTTTCTCCAGTCTTCATCGGTGATCTTCCACTGTTTTTTCGGATTTTCCTGTCTGGCTTTAAACCTTCTCGCCTGCTCATCCTTGTCAATCTGCATCCAGAATTTCAGCACGATTGCTCCTGCATTTACCAGATCCTGCTCCATGGCATTGATTTCCCCATAAGCCCTCTTCCATTCTTTTTCGGTGCAAAATCCTTCAATCCTCTCTACCATCACTCTTCCGTACCAGGTTCTGTCAAATATCGCAATATGGCCGGCTTTCGGCATTGCACGCCAGAAACGCCACAGATAATGATGTGCTTTCTCTGTATCACTCGGTGACGCTGTCGGATTCACCACATATCCCCTCGGATCCATATGTGAAGTCAGACGTTTGATCGCACCACCTTTTCCTCCGGCATCCCACCCCTCAAAGCCAAGGACAACCGGGATTCTCCTGCGATAAAGTTCTCCATGCAGATGTTCCATCTTTTTCTGAAGCTCTTTTAAGCGTTCCTCATAAACCTCTTTTGGCATGGATTTGGAAAGATCCGTCTTTGCCAGAATGGATTCTGCTGTTTCCCTTTTCATTTCCGTTTTCTTTTCCAGACTGCCTTTTTCTTCCAGTTCCTTTCTTGCGACTGCTTCTTTCATTGCCTGGATCACCGCCTGATAAACAGCCACTTTGGCTTCTTTCTTCTTTGTAGCATTGATCACTGTCCACGGTGCGTAATCCGCATCCGTTTTCCGCAGCATCTCTTCATTGATTGCTTTATACTCTTTAAAAGCAAGCAGTTTCTCGAAGCGCTTTTTCTGTTCTTTCCGGTCAATCTTTAAAAACAGTTTGATGATCACCATTCCATCATCCGTCAGCTGTTTCTCAAACGCACGGATCGATTCAAAATCCTTTTCCAGCTCTTTTTCCGGTGTTTTTCCTTCAAAACGTTCAATCATAACTCTCCGGTACCAGCTGGTATCAAAAATCGCAATCCTTCCCTTCTCTGGGATCTTCGTCCAGAAACGCCACATAAAAGGATGCATCCATTCCTCTTCCGTTTCATTTTTTACCGCATATACTTTAAAGCCTCTTGGATCGAGTGCCTGGATCAAATTACCAATCTGAAGCCCTTTTCCTGCTGCTCCATAACCCTCAAACGCGATCATCACCGGGATTTTTTTCTCCCTGCACACTCTTTGCAGTTCTCCAAGTTGCTCTCCCAGTTCTTTTATATCCTTCATCTTTACATTTTTCTCCATAAAATGCCTCCATTTCACCAGTTTCTGCTCTTATTATCCCCAAATTTATTGATAAAACGCGCATTTAACGCACACAATTATATATTATATTACTATATTTTCTCATAATAAGAAAGTAAATTTGTAAAATTATTGAATTATTTATCTTTTCGATATTTTTTGTAATATATTGCGAATTAAAATTTCTTTTAATTTTTTGTTGACTTTGTGTTTGGAATATAGTATTATAGCTTTTGTCAGCGGCGAGCAGTTAAAAACAAAGCTCACTGAGTGATATGCGGAAGTGTCGGAACTGGCAGACGAGCAAGACTAAGGATCTTGTAGGCATTGCGCCTGTGTGGGTTCAAGTCCCATCTTCCGCATTCGGATTTATCCGAATCCGGTAATTAAATATTTTTGTGCGGAAGTGTCGGAACTGGCAGACGAGCAAGACTAAGGATCTTGTAAGCATTGCGCTTGTGTGGGTTCAAGTCCCATCTTCCGCATTATAAAAAGGAACCTCTGATTTTATCAGAGGTTCCTTTTTATAGTACCGAAGCGTGACCTGAACCCATGGTTCAGGTCTTCGCTCCGCTACGGTCGGCGCAGAACACTCGTCCACCGGACGAGTTGCGCCCCATCTTCCGCTTCCTTACCGTAAAATTATCTCTGTTTTTTATCAGAGGTTTTCTTTTTATAGTACCAAAACGTGACCTGAACCCATGGTTCGGGTCTTCGCTCCGCTACGGTCGGCGCAGGGCATTCGTCCACCGGACGAACCTGGCCCCATCTTCCGCTTCCTTACTATTTATGCCTTTTTTTATTTACAAGATACAATACAATTCCACCTGCTACGATCAACATGGAGATCCACTGGGAGGTTGAGAACATCCAAGCTCCTCCTCTGTTATCATTTCTCAAAAACTCAACAAGAAATCTTCCCACACCATACAGCAGCATATATAAAAAGCCTACGTTTCCCGGTGTACCGTCTTTTTTATTCTTCCTATAATATAGAAGTAACACGATCATGATCAGGAAATCACCCGCCGACGAAATAAGCTGTGTCGGGATCAGTTTTACACCTGCCGGAGCAAGCCCACCTTCCGGGAAGACCACACCAAATCTGGAGGTCGTCTCCCTTCCATAGCAGCATCCTGCAAGAAAACATCCGATTCTTCCAAATCCCTGTGCCATCGAAATACTTGCCACAGCGAGATCAAAATATTCCAGAAAATAAAGCTTCTTGATTCTGCAATATACAATTGCTGTCAGAAAACCGGCAATAATTCCACCATATACGACAAACCCCTCTGAACCGAGTACCGTCTTCGGATCCTTGATAAACGTCTTAAACTCCACGATCACATATAGAATTTTTGCACCTAAAAAACCGCCGATTACACCGTAAATTCCAATATCCACAATTGCTTCCTGATCCAGGCCATTCTTTTTCGCCCGATAAGAAGCCATTGCCACACAACAAAGGATACCGATTGCGATCATCAGTCCATATCCATGTATCGTAAACTTTCCTATTGAAAACAGATCAATTTTCACGCTTTTTTCTTCCTCCCTTTTATCAATCTATTTATCATTGTATGGATTATCCCTTCATTTGTCAATCTTATCCTTTTGGATACTATCTTCTATTTTGCCTCTTAATCCAGCAATGGGGCATGATTCAGAGAATCACCCCCCACGTTTAGAGCTATCATTAAATTGTTCTGCCTTACAGAAGATTCTTCATACTCTTCAGCCCAATTGCCAGAGTTGAAGTATTGTGTAAAAGTGCCGATGTCGTTGGCTGGATCACACCGGTTACTCCGAGTACGATCAGACCGGAATTAAATCCAACGATAAAGCGGTAATTACTTTGAATCCTCTTCATCAGCCTATTGCTGAGACGTCTTAAGGTTACGATCTGTCCAAGATCATCTGCGCCTACCGTAATATCTGCAATCTCACGCGCAATCTCTGCGCCATTGCTGATCGCAATTCCCACATCTGCCGCAGAAAGCGCCGGAGAATCATTGATACCATCGCCGATCATAATAACTTTTCTTCCGGCTGCTTTTTCTTTTTCTACAAATGCAGCCTTATCTTCCGGCAGTACTTCTGAATAATATTCATCCACACCGACACGCTTTGCGATCGCCGAAGCTGTACGGTCACTGTCACCTGTCATCATAACAATCTTTCCAAATCCTGTTTTCTTGAGCTCGGCAACTACTGTCTTCGCCTCTTCTCTCAATGGATCTTCAATACAGATCACTCCTGCAAGCTGATTCTCGATTGCAAGATACAGATGTGAATATTCTTCCGGAAGACTGTCAAATAACTCCTGTTTTCCTTCCGGAATTGTACATTTTTCATCTTCAAATACAAAATGAAAGCTTCCGATAATTACATTTTTATCATCAATCGTTGTAGAAATGCCATGTGCAACCACATACTCTACCTTGGAATGCATTTCCTCATGATCCAGATTTTTCTCTTTTGCTGCATTTACTACTGCTTTTGCCATAGAATGTGGAAAATGTTCTTCCAGACACGCTGCAATACGGAGCAGTTCATCCGGTGTTCTTCCATCAAAGGGAACCACATCCACCACGGTAGGTGTTGCTTTTGTAAGTGTACCAGTCTTGTCAAATACGATCGTATCTGCCTCTGCTACGGCTTCCAGATACTTTCCGCCCTTTACGGTAATATTGTAAAGGTTTGCTTCACGGATTGCAGACAGCACTGAAATCGGCATTGAAAGCTTAAGGGCACACGAAAAATCTACCATCAGGATTGAAAGGGCCTTTGTGACATTTCTCGTCAGCAGATAGGTAAGAGCTGTTCCACCAAGTGAATACGGTACAAGCCTGTCTGCAAGATGTTCTGCCTTGCTTTCTACTCCTGATTTTAACTTCTCAGATTCTTCAATCATCGTAACGATCTTATCAAAGCGGCTGTTTCCGCTTACCTGTTTGACTCCGACTGTGATCTCACCTTCTTCGACCACCGTTCCTGCATATGCATAGCTTCCAACCGTCTTGCGGACAGACACTGACTCTCCGGTAAGAGATGCCTGATTGATCATCGCTTCACCATCCACGATATCGCCGTCAAACGGAATCACAGTTCCCATACGAATCACAATCCGGTCTCCTGCTTTTATCTTGGATGCAGGAACCAGAACTTCCTGATCTTCTGTCTTCAACCATACCTTACTTACGTTCAGAGACATGGTCCTTGCCAGGTCATCTACGGATTTCTTATGTGTCCACTCTTCCAGAATCTCACCGATTCCAAGCAGGAACATAACGGATCCGGCTGTACTGAAATCCCAACGTGCAACGGATACACCGATTGCAGTCGCATCCAGCACCGGAACCTCAATTTTGCGTGCCCACAGACACTTGATTCCCTTCCAGATATACTTCAGTGACATGACCGATGTATAGCATGCATTCAGTGGATACGGAAGGAACCATTTTCTTGCATAATGAAATACCACTTTATTGAACAGCTTTTCCTGATACTGCGCATTCACTTCACGACCGGAAGTTGCAAGTACGTCTGCCGGAACTTCCACTGTCTGATAGTGAAATTCCTGCAGAAGACGGATTACCTCTTTTCTGTCGCCGGTATAATTAATGACTGCATCACAGGTTCTGTCATATACCTTTGCCAGTTTGACTGATTCATTGCAGAGCAGATAATACTGTAATATATCAGCCTGTTCATATGTCATTCTTTTTTGAGAAAGCCGGACTCTCATCCGGCCTTTCATCTCATGTTTAATTATAAACTTCACGTTCAGTGCGCCTCTTACTCTGTTACTTCGTTGAACTCTGTATTTTCAGCTTCTTCAGCCTCTGCTGCTGTATCTGCATCAGAAAATTCTTCCATTTCAGCAGCTCTTTCTTCGTTGATATTCTTAGCTTCAGCGTAAATATCCTCTGCATTTTCCTGGATATTTGTAGCTGTTTTCATAACACAGTCTTTTGCGCGAAGAACTGCTGCTGTACAATTTGTGTACACGTTCTTAGCATCCTTGCTTGAAAGCGCTTTGATTCCAGCTGTTCCAAAAAGAACTCCTGATGCAAAAATTCCAACCTTTTTCCAATTTACTTTAGTAATATCAAACATATCTACGTACCTCCTGTTTTTTCATTAACGCCTATTATATGACACGAATCTTAAAATTTCCAGTCTTTTTTTGCTTCTGATAAATTTTCTCACTTTTTGCGCAAAATCAGTTTTGTCAAACTTTTTTTCATTATATCTAACACAAATTCGCTATTTTCACCTTAATTTTTACACAACTTTTCACAGTTATCTATATCCATATTTATATAGAAGAAACTCATTTCCCGGTATCTTAAAGAGACAGATACAACCACGGTACCTGCCTCCATATCCGAACCGTTCCGTTTCAGAACGTTTTTTTACAATGTTATGCTTCTTTGAGTGTGATATTTCTCACATTCTGTCCACCCGAAAATCCACAGGCATCCAGACCAGTTTTAATTACTGCTGTCCATTTATCTTCCGGAAGATCAAGAACCGTTCCATCCTCCAGTTCGACCATGCATTCCATCTTATTGCCATCATCCGAAATACGATACATATTCTTGCGGCTGATCGCTCCGATCTGTTCCAGCGTATTGACCATACGGTATACCGTCGCCGGTCCGATACTCGGATCCTTCAGAGACGCCTGATAATAAATTTCCTTGCAGCAATTACATTTTCCTTCCAAAATAACATCGATCAGCATGAGTCGCTGCTTCGTAACCCTACAGCCACTCCTTTTCAGCTGCTCGATTATTCTTTCTTTCGCGTCCATGATAGCCCCTTTCCATGCTGTCGCCTGTTAGGCTCTGATATCAACTACCTTAAATCCTGCTTCCTCGACAGCTTTTTTCAGATCATCATCATCGATTTCTCTGTCATAGCTTACAACTGCTTCTTCTTTTTTGAGATTCACCTTTGCAGATGCACCTTCGATTTTGTCGATTGCTTCCGTTACACTTTTCACGCAATGATCACAGTGCATACCGGAAACCATCACCGTCTTTTTACCGATTGCCGGATGCTCCAGAACCTTTTCTTCAATCTCTGTCTTGATCAGTCCAGATCCACCACCACAGCAAGGGCTTTCCCCTTTAAAATGTTTAAGCGTACCTTTTAATGCAAAAATAAGAAGTACGATCACGATCAGAACAATAATTGCATCAACCATCTTATTCCTCATCCTTCCGGCGTTCACGCCATTTCTTTATCCATAAAACCAACTGATATATGCTGACTCCTACAAGATAAATGATCAAGAATGCTCCGAATGCATAGAACATAGAGCCTGTTGAACTTCCCATATGCCTTCCGCCTTTCAGTCTTTCTTCTTTGGTACGGTTTTTCCACTACATCCGCTACACGAACCGCAGTTACCGCTGCATCCAGCGCAACCAACCGGTTTTCCTTCTTTATGGTTTTTATAACCTTTGTAAATCAGATAAATACAATATGCTGCGATCAGTGCTACTATCACAATATTTGCGATCATAACCTTCACCTTGTCTTTCTTTTACACTGGAAGCCGGACACAGGCTTCTGCATCCGGCTTCCGCCTTAAAGTTCTTATAAATCTTATGCGTTTACAGAACGTTTTGAATAAGCTTTCTGATTTTTATACGGATCTGGTCTGAACAGCATGAAAAGGATTGCGATAAGGAAAAGGAATCCAACTGCTGTACCAACTCCGAATGCTCCGCCTGTTACGAATGAACCGATCTGATATACACAGAGGCATACGATGTAAGCGAAGATGTTCTGGAAGAGAATTGCGAACCAGAACCATTTTCTTGACTGCATCTGCTGTGCCATTGTAGCAATTGCTGCAAGGCAAGGAGAATCAAGAAGGTTGAACATCAGGAATGTAAATGCTGCAATTGAGCTTGGGAACCAAGATGCAACACCAGCTTATTGCTGCCCTGCTGACGTGCCTGAATGAACTTCATCCGGTCGCTATCCCGTTTCGTAGGGTCGATTTTCACATCCATCACAAACAGCTCCAGCAATGCTTTAGCAAAGTCACGGCCCAGAACTTCGCCTCCCAGTGCCTCCTGTGCATCGCGGCAGAATTCTTCCACCGTGAACATGTGGCTGGCCTTGCGGTAGCCGTCAAACACACGAGCGACGGCCTCCATGTACTGACGCAGCTTTGCACGGGTCGTCTCAAAATCCTGTGCATAGCGGATAGTAGTCTTGACACGGACGGAGATACGGTTGGTTCCGTCCTGTGCGAACAGCTCCCCATTGAAGAATTTGACCTTGAACATCCCGAAGGTCATATCGGAGAAATACTTTTCCCAGAGATCGCCCATGCGGATCTCGTAGATGCTGCCGCTGTTGCGGGTGATGACATCTGATGCACGCGGCGTATAGCTGCGGCTCACCGTGATGGTATCATCGTACAGGTTCTTGACGAAATCGATGAACTTTTCCAGAAACTCCTGCTCGATCTCCGTCGGCACGTTGGCATAGCAGGTCGTGAACATCGCTTTCGGGCGTACCACCAGCACCGGGAATCCGTAAGCATTTTCCAGATCCTTTGCAAGCAGGAGTAG
>OGYA01000840.1_pt1 | contig 22918 bp, 21 predicted proteins | sample 1576401 | NCBI WGS metagenome assembly OGYA01 (sample SAMEA3541485, study PRJEB24748) | human gut metagenome | biome: human gut; feature: human-associated habitat; material: faeces | place: China | collected 2012 | reverse complement strand
TCCAGTAATGGGGCGTGATTCAAAGAATCACACCCCAACACTTGACATAGAGCCTATATAAAGCAAGGGCTGAAAACTCATTCAAGAGCCTTCAGCCCAGTCATTATCATAGAAGATCATATTTACAGACTTTTATTCACACACGAGGGTGTGGAAGAACCACCGGACACCGGATTATTCATCGTTTTTCCTCTTTTGGTTTAAATAATCTATTTTATTAGACTCAACTATTCGTTTTTGTACAAGATTATGTCCGTACCAACACATTACAATTTTTATAAGTTATAATTGACACACCGCAATAATACTATACAAATATGTAACTCGTCTTCATCCAAATTTAGTTTTTCAGTTTTTTCTCTATCAATTGATCTTTCACTTCATTTTCACAAAGTTCAAATCCCTTGCGAATAAATTCCCTTCTGGATTTCCAAAGATTTTCCAAATAATGAGAGCACCTCATATAATCAAATACCTCTACACTTTCTTGTCTTCGCCCAAAATATCCTTCCACTTCATTCTCATGTTTATCCCAAATTACATTTCTCTCGTAAATTAATATGTATTTTTCATTTTTTCCATTAACCAATGCATATTGTATCGTTTTATAGTATCCCTGGACACAATGTTCATTACTTATTTTCTTAATTGCCCTAGCAAGTTCTTTCTTACTTCTTCTTTCAGAGTAGCACTCTTTATGATTCAGCCATAGAACGGCTATAAACATCCCCACCATTCCAGACATCACAATACTATAAATGCCCCACAATAGCCATTTCATGAATTCTATTTCTAATATTACTCCCATAGAAAAAAAGCAATTAAAAATAAAACCTATAATTAATGGCCGAATATACTCAAGCACATATTTGCGATCAATCTCATTTTTACTAATATGATAATTTTTTACTTCGTCATCTATTCTGCCTTCACATTTGAACCCGATACCTGCCCAAGTTCCCATTACACTTATTATCCATATTAGAACTCTACTAATTACAACATGAACTTCTAAGTTGTCACTTCTAAGTTCATTCCAAAATAATATTAATAGCAATATACAATCAAAAAGTATAGAGCATGAATAATATTTTTTTACAACATCTGAATTATACTCATTGCATAAATCCAAATTAAACCCCTTAATCCATCCTGCAAATACCTTTGACAAAACAGGCAACGCAATCGCAATCAATATGCCGCCATCAATAAGCATACATAACAATCGTGATCTCCAATCGTCTGACTGAAACTCTTGCAAAACCCATAAATCCAAAAGCAACTCAAACATCATTATCATAAAGATCATCGTAAACATTGCTACACCACATAGAAAGTTTGCATATGGCGATACCTTAAATTCAATTTTTGTTGGTCTATTATACAATTGTGTTCCTATAAGACACCCTATTATCCCCCCTACTACAATCATTAATATATATATTACTATTTTTCCCATTTACGAATATGTCCTCTTTCCTTATATTTTAACAACTGTCCTATTAACAATCTTATCAAAACATCAAATTTTGTTCAACCGCTGTCAAATAGTGAAAATTTTTCCTAAATAAAATAATTTCAAACAATATATTTAAAATATCGTCCACATTTAAATTAATAAGCTCCAATAAGCAATGATTTTGTTTGGTTATCCAAAATAAAAATATACTTCCGGTCAGAATAAGAGATTATTCCACTCATTTCATTTTCCAACAAAATCACCTTGGCTAAATGGTTATAAAAATCATCATAAACATCCAATTTATAATGAGAATATTGCTCCCGTAAATAATCTGAAAAATCATTCTCACCAATTTCTATTTTAATTTTTCCCTTTATGTTAATCAGAGCAATATCTGTCATTCGAAATATATTTATATTTTGCTTTGTCTCCCATTTAGAAAGAATATATTTTATTAATTTTTTATTCCACGAAGCCATAGTCATATCAAAATGGTACTCAATTCCTTTTCTTATTTTTATTGCAGAAATGCCAATTAACATCTCAAATATCAATATCCCAATAAAAGGGAGAAATCACACTATAATTCTAACTATTTCATTATTTTTAAATAAAACTGGAAAATAACTTGTATCTCCTGAACTACACCAAGTCAAAAAAACAGACTGCAAAAAAGAGCCTATGAAAGCGATATATTTTTTATATAAATAAGTATTTTGATTTTGTAATGCCGTTCTTATTATATTTTCATATGATACTTTAAGCAGCTCTTTTTGTCTGTTCTTTTCAACTGTGTCATCCATAATCACTTATTTACTCCTAATACGTTCATTGAATATTAATTTTTAAATTTCAAATAAAAAGATTGCTTTTGCACACTATTTAACATTTTTACTTATAAACAGACAAACTAAACATTAGCCTACCTATATTATGCTCTTGCACTTTCTACTTTTCGATTCATTTATGTGTAACCGGCACACAATAAGATTGTCTCAGATCATATAGAATGGTTTCAACACCATCAAATGTGCAACATTGGTAAATTCTCAACCACAAGTACCTTATCATAATACCATATTTTTGAGAAAATATCTCTTTAAAGACTTTGTCCACTTCTCTAAAACACAAATCAGTTTTATTCTTCTGACATTTTAATCTTATAAGGTTCGGTCTCCAACAGTTCATCAATTTCTATCAGAACATATCGACTCCACGTTACTTCATTTCGCAACATAAAGCCTCTCACAAGAGATATTAGGGTATCAATACTGAGCAGAATAAGATACGCTATAAAGCAAAAAAGTAACACCGATATTAGTATTTTCTTATCAACTTCTGAATACTGAAGTAACACTTGTGTTAAAGCTACAACCATAGTTACAAACAACGTTATTGCAGCAATAAGCATCGAAGAACCGGTCATAAGTCCTGTTGACACCTGCCCCTTTTCCTGTGCTTCTGCTTTAATCTGTAATAAATCTTCACGACTTCCCCCAGCAACTTCTATTAATGCCGATCTAACATTTGACATTTGTACATTTTTCCCTTTTAGCTTGTCACATACCTCTTTATATTTTTTCATTTTATGAACTTTATCATTTGCATATTTTGTTATCATATCTACGTTACTTACCGCTTCCCCAAACGTATCCGGTCTCCTCTTATCAAACACCTCATTACAAGTCATCACCGTAACTAGATTCTCCGTCTCGCTCAAGTTAATAATATTATGTGTCCATCCGGGGATCATATAGACTGCCTCAATCTTATCCCCACTTACTTCGAATTCCACCATTTCACCGGTATTAATATTCCGTTCCTGAATCAATCCGTGCCCTGCCACAACAATAAAAAGCTCCCACTTACTGTTGTGCCAATGCTGCCCCTTTGTAATCCCCGGCTTACTGATATTAATAGAAACCTGTCCACAATCCTGTGTATGCACAAGTTCCGTAAAGGAGCCTCGATCATCCATATTCATTTTCAATGGATATGCAAACTTTTCCTTTGGAAGATATGTAAGGTACAAGCTAAACAGCTTCTTTGCAAAGGAGCCATCCGGCATCTTTGGCATAAGAAGTGTTTGTGGCTGCATCTTGAATTGCTCCAAAAGATCAACAATTTCTCCCAATGTCACCTTATGTGTAACCGGCACACAACAATACGGTCCCTGATCACATAGAACAGTTTCAACACCATCAAATGTACAATGCTGCTCCTTGCCCTCCAACAGATCAAACATGCCCTCTACCAGATCATCAATATACAAAAGTTCCAGCTCGGTTGAACGATCAGTTACCGTATACGGCTCATCATTTGCTACCGCCCAACAAAAAGTCGATACTGCGGAATTATACTTTGGTCTGCTATGCCCCATAAGATTCGGGAAACGATAGACCGCGATCTTCGCCCCTGTTTCCTTTCCATAGTCAAAAAGCAATTGTTCTCCGGCAAGCTTGCTTCTTCCATATTCAGAATCGCCGAATCGCCCTGCCAATGTTGCCTGAATGGGTGACGAAAGCATGATCGTAGCTTTATTCTGATACTTTTTTAAACAAGCAAGCAACTCCGATGTAAAACCGAAGTTGCCCCTCATAAATTCATCCGGATTCTCCGGTCGATTCACGCCCGCCAAATGAAAGACAAAATCCGCGCGCTCGCAGTAATACTCTAATTCCGCTTTCGTAGAATCCATATCATATTCATAGATTTCATCGATACAAATATTGGGTCTAGTCTGATTCTTGTGATCCCTGATATTTTTCAGGTTATTGACCAGAGCTGTTCCGACCATTCCTTTTGCACCCGTAACCAAAATATTCATCAAATGCCTCCGCTTTGCCCGCCACTTTATATAATAATACCTTATATAAATAATAGTCATAACTTGGCATAAAATGTCAATACTTATTTTTCAGAAAAGCCGATGCACCTACATCGGCTCAGACCATAGCTATACTTTTATCTAGCCATAATAAAAAGGCCCTCCTAATGATAATTTATTTTATCATAGAAGAACCTTCTAAACATTATTTTACAGGAAAAATTTCATACTCTCGCCAATGTAATTTGACATTCACCACTGCTCCCCTGTCAGGTAATACTCCCTCCAATACCCAAACGATTCCTCTCCCGGATCATACTCTGTCTCATCCTCATGGTCCGTCCACAGAGCAGTCGACAAATAATACTCATAATTCTCCATTCCTCCACCGGTCGGATCATCCCACGTACAATCAATATAGTACCAGGTATCCCCCAGCTTCACGCGATTCCATGCGTGGTCTCCTCTGCCCATGGTACTTGTCGCCCATCCACTGACAATATGGCATTCCACGCTTTCAGCTGTACACATCGCATAGAAAGCCAACGCATAGCTATTACACACACCGGAGCCTCGCATCAACACGCCCTCAGCAGCCGAGCTCCACCCCGGTCGCGTGCCAAGATCCCCCTCATAATAATCCGCATGCAAGATCAGATAATCGTGAATTGCCCTCACCTTATCCTGATCCGTCATCCCCGGCGTAATGATTTCGTCCAACGTATCATACACCTTCTCCAGCACAGTCTGCGCTTCCCCTGAAAATCCATCCACAGAACGCCTTTCAAGGACCTGGCGCACAGAGCCATACACCTGCTGCTCATACTCCTGCGCCTTGCCCGCTCCCATATCCATGAATTCATCTGGTTCTCTCTCTGCCCCACTCTTTCCAATTTCAACCTGCCCGGTCGGCACGTCTCTCAGCCACCGCGGCAACGTAAAGCCGGTCCAAAGAACAACGACCGTAACGAAGATCAGGCACATTACCTTCTTCCCATAATTTTTCATAACTGCTCCAAAATCCTATTAATTCATTATTCATTGCCAATCATTAGTATCTTTATATTGCAACTTTCTTCCAAATTCGTAATTCTTGTATAACCTTTTAAATAGCACCATACAAGAAAAAGCCGACGTTTCACATCGACCTTTTCTTTCCTCTTCCTTATTCCACTCCTACGCATCCTGCAATATTCACATTCCAATCCTTCAGCATACGCAGTTCTTTTTCAATTTCCTGATAAATAGACACATCTGTAATCTCAACCAGTACTACATGCCCAGCTTCTGAAGCCTCACGCATTGCAGCCGCATCATAACAGATATTCTCACCATATACCGTCTGAATACCCTTTGTAGAAAGTCCTTCAACAATCTGCGTGATCGTATTCTTATCCACACGTTCAATCTCAGATCCTGTCAGGAACAGTTTCGTAATCCCCTCATTCTTACAATACAACTCAATATTAGAAATTGCCAATTGTACTGAAGCCTCCGCGCTAAGCAGCTTCTGATTGTGATACTTAATTCGAAGCAAAAATCCATTGATTCCTTTGCTCCCCTTGTTCTGTGTCAGGATACCAAACTGGCGAAGCTTATAGAAACGAACCAGTTCTTCCGCCTCCTGTAACTTATTCGACAGAACCGCAACGCAAACCAGATATAATGCAGCAAGAAAGATTCCCATCACAAAGCCAAGAACAACATACTTCTTACTGAATACCGGAGCCGATACTTCAACCGTTTCCGGTACAGTCTCCTCGTCTGCAGTCTCATTCTCTCGTTCTGCTGCTAATTCACTGTCAACCACTTTGAGCTGATCCTCCGTCATCGCAGAAGTCAACGTAGAAATCTGATCTCTGTACGACTTAATCAAACCTGTAACCGCATTCTGCGAATTGGCAAGATCCGAGTCTGTCTGTACCTGATAATTTTCTGAAACAAGCACAAGCTTATGACTTCCGATGCGATCCGCGATATCCTTGTATCTGCCCTTCAACTCCTTCTGAATTGCTTCCGACACTCTCTCCAAACTCTTTTCGTCCGTATACTTCACCAGAACCGAAAACGTATTATCCGAATCAACTGTGGCAGACACCAGCTCCGCAAGATACTTTACTTCCGCCTTCGTGTTAACATCCTTCCAGATTTCCTTCTGACTCAATCCATTCGCTGCATAATCCACATATGCGTTCGTAATGGCAGAGGTATAATTCTGCTTATTATCCTTCGAATAATTGTATGTATAATCCGAATCAATATAATACTTCAGTTCCAGCACATGCTCCTGATATGGATCAATATTCATCAGTAACGACTCCTGCATATACTGACTGTTTTTGTCCAAAAGGACCTGCAAGCTCTTCACATCATCGATCTGCTGCTGCTCCGTTTTCGTAAACGTAACCGTCTGTGTAACATCTTCCTGTGGCTGCTGCGCTGCTTTATACGCCTGTGCATCCTTGGCATACTTCGCTCCCGGAAGTAATATTGCAAAAAGCAAAGCACATACGATCCATAACTTCCATCCCAACATCACCTTCCAGAATAAATGACGAAGAGAAATTTCCTTAACTTGATTTTCCATTTGTATATTCTCCAATTTTTAATTTAATAGCTTAGACAAGTGTACTTCATTTGTTGCTAAAAAGCAATGTTTTACCGCCATCATTCCTGTATATCCGTCAGCAAACTTAACGTAACTGTCCGGATCTCACTTCTACATAAATCTTCCTTTTCGTAATTCAAATCTAAGAAATAATGCAATCGATAACGATACTCACGTTCTCCGATAATTCCTCGTATTACAATTTCTATTGTAGTCTCAATGGAAAGGCTCGCATTTCTTTCATTTGCCCATTCCCTAACCTTAGGATAAGCCAGATATAATACAATCTTCCCATTTATAGGAATAAATTGAAAAAAACCATCTCCCAGTATGTAAGCATCATTCTTAATAGAAAACAAGCTGTCCTCTGATGCCGTAAATAACCGAACCTCCATCATATCAATACTGCAATTAACAATCTCGCCACGACCAACATTCTCCAATTCGATTTGCTGGCTGCAAAATTCCATATTATTGTCATCAAACAAAGGATTCCCAAACAAATATGTTATTTCACTGCACAACGTTGTTCTCTCTGTGTACGGAACAATCCGTTCCGTTAAAACCGGCATATATTGAAGTGACAAATCCTCTCTTCGTTGTCTGTTATTGGCAACAATCGTAATATATACTCCAACCAATGTAATACTTCCACCGATGATGCTTCCCACATATGTAATTATTGTGCTTGCAAGTGGCGTATTATTAAGATATTCTCCAATGCCCCATACAATCATTGGGAAAATAACAAGTCCGATAACAAGAAGTCCCCCTCCTATCTTAACCGCATTCTTGTTAAAATCCACAGTATTTTTCTGGTCAACTTGGCACGGAGTATTCTGCATTTCAGCATATACACACTTTTCAGCCAGATAAAATTTGTAATCAGTACACACTCTATTATACAAATAATCCACCATTATTTTATCTGTCATTTTAGGAATACTTGTTCCAAAATATTGGACTGCCAGAAACCCTATGACAATAATGATAAACCATGGCTGAAATTCTTTATCATACGCACTTGGATATATGAATGAAATCAGCCAGAATGCTACTGTTAGAATATTCGCAACTGTTTTATTTATTATCCTCGTAACCCAATACTCCAAAGACTTACTATATTCATGCTGAAAAATTTCAATGCATTTTTCTTTACCATAAAGATTCTTCGGATGCCAAATATCTTCAAATGTATTGTCAATTGCCTTCAGGCTTTTTTCTAGCAACTGTTTTTTATATTCCTTAAATGTATATTTGCTATCCGCAATTGCAAATATAACAATAGAGAATACATATAATACTACCTCACTAATAAGTAAATAATTATTCTGCAATGAAGTGCAAACACATAGAATCGGAAAAATCAAACTTCCTATGGCAGATGCCAAAGCCAATATCAATAACCGCTTATACCATTTAGGTTTTTTTATTGGTGCAGTCTCATTATAATGCGAATAATATGTATTTTTATAATTTTTTGCGAATTGGTTCTTTGGCATCTATATATTTTCTCCTCTTTTCATTATCTGTCATTCCATCAATTATTGAGCCGCACTTCCACAACTTTTATTTACCCTTATAATATCAAAGAACGTCAGGCTAGAGCCTACCGTGACAATGGTATCAATCTTGCAACCAACACAATGGCTAACTAGGTCATAAAAAGTGCTGATAATTACTTCTCCTTAGTTTATAATCGACTTCATCAGCTCATTTATGACAACCATGACATTCATGCCCGACAACCTTTTGCAGAATTCATCAAATCCCTGAAATCTTCTGCTGATGGAACGATTGCTCAAGAAGCATACTCCATGATCACAGAGATCATGCATATCGATAACAGATTTGATGATCTTCCATCTTGTGACCGACTCAAACAACGTCAACTTGTTTCGACAGAAAAAGTTGACGCTTATTTTGCATGGATAAGACAAAAATACACTCAGGTTGCACACAATAGCACGATTGGCAAAGCATTGGCCTACAGCATCCATCAGGAACCATATCTTCGAGCCTTCCTAAATGACGGCGATATTCCTATGGACAACAATTATGCGAAACAGGCAATCCGCCCATTCACGATCGGACGTAAAAACTTTGTCTTAATTGAATCATCAAACGATGCACGTGCCAGTGCCATGATCTACAGTCTAGTCGAAACGGCTAAAGCAAACCATCTGAATGTTTATCAGTACTTTGAGTTACTGCTCACGGAGATACCAAAACACATAAACGACACCTCTCTTGACTTCATCGATGACCTTCTTCCTTTGGCACCTTCTGTTCAGGAGATTTAAGAAATCTTAATTTTTCAAAGTGCAAAAATATCACCCTGCAGAAATGCGGATTTTTGATTTAGAACAGTACTCACAATTGAGGACTTGCTTCTTTTCAACCGGTATGCTCCTGTTGTATTATTTTATGTTAAATAATTATTCCTTTCGCACCAATCTCTACTCATCCATAATTTATATAAAAAGAAACTCCCTCTGCGTTTTACTGCCTTGTAACTTTCCCTCAAAAAAATTACTTTACCTTATCTTCTGCCGGATCAACTATATAATAGTGTTCACTATTCCTTGTACATTCTAATACTGGCATACGCTTTATAACCTCACGCTTTGTTCTTCCATCACTATAATATTTATAATTCCAATCTACAGCTTTATTATAATATTTCATTTTTCCACCACACTGAGGACATTTTTCAATATGTATTTTTTCTAATGTTAATCGTCCATCTGAACCACTAATCGCATAATTAAAAACCATCGGAACTCTGATTTGTTTTTTCACAATTCTCCTAAAATTAAGAAAAATAGCCAAAAGAAACGCTAATACAATAAAAGCCATACAATTTGCTTTTATTGACAAATGCGATATGTCCGAAAAATTTCCTTTAAAAAAATTCAATATATATATAACCATTTTACGAATTGGAATCAGACTAAGTATTCCAATAATCACACTTATCCAAGACAATACAGCCAAAGTAAACGGACTTCGCCATTTAGGTTCAGGTGTGTACCTCGCATTATCACGGTTGGAAATAGAGGCCCCATTAATTATATCTCTTCCAGAAAATTGTACAGGTCCATTAAAATTTGTTGTTCCATAAAAATTGTTTTGATTTTTTGTATCTTTCATTTGTGCCCCTTATATGATAATTTGGATGTTAATTATCACACATTTTCTCATATTATATAGTAGTAGTTTTTAGAGACCCTCTCCAAGGTCTTCATAACTATCAAGTCATGGTCTCGTCTTGTAAATCCTCAATCACAAGTACCTTATCATTGTAACACTTCTTTGCGAAAATATCTCTTGTATCCTCAAACTCGAATCACGCAATTCGCTCGACTACAATGTCAACTTATTTTGAATGGAAAAGTTGACGCTTATTTTGCATAGATAAAACAAAAATACGCTCAGGTTGCACACAATAGCACTATTGGTAAAGCATTAGCTTACAACATCTATCAGGAGCCATATCTTCGAACCTTCCTAATCGATGGTGACATTCCTATGGACAACAATTATGCGGAACAAGCAATCCGCCCGTTCACGATTGGACGTAAGAACTTCGTCTTAATCGAATCATCAAACGGTGCGCGTGCTAGTGCAATGCTCTACAATCTTGTTGAAACCGCCCAAGTCAACCATCTGCATATTTATCAGTACTTTGAGTTACTGCTTACTGAAATACCAAAGCACATGAACGACACCTCTCTGGACTTCATCGATAACTTTCTTCCTTGGACACCTTCTGTTCAGAAAACTTGTCCAAGCAGATTTAAAAGATTTTAATTTTTCACTGTAAAAAAATATATCGAAATCAGCTTACTCCCTGCAAGAATGCAAGGTTTTGCTTCGAGATAGTACTCGCAATTGAGGACTTACAGTCCCAATACAGCACAATCGAAGGCAATGCTCACAAAAAAGTGCGGTTTGTATCTCCCACAATGTGCCATCTGATAATTTGCAACAAACATAATTTATAGATGTTACTCTATTTTCATTTTTCGAACCACATTTTTTATATCTGTATCTATAATCTTCTTGAGAATAATCTTCTGAAGCCTGTTCCATTCATTATTTCCTATATTTTCCTTTAACTTTTTGCACAATGTTAATACAATACGTTTTTCAAACAATTTCCACTTTTCATCAGCTATTACATCAGTTCTTGCAGAATTTAAATTTAAATCTGTTTTATCATAAATATCTATGATCAATATTGTAGGAAGAGGAAATTGTATAAATTTTGTTCTGTCTTGAGAGTTAAAATCAACAAATAAATTTCTTGGAATTGTTATTCCGTGCAATGATATTTCTGCATATGATTCCATTTTTGTCGTATAATTCGAATTAATTCCAACCTCATTGTTATCATCTATTGAAAGTGAATCTGAACTTCTAAAAATCCCATACTCATCATATGAATAGACAACAGAAATCTCATATACCTTATCTTGAATAGACACGTTGTCCTTACTTGTCTTTATATATTCAACAGGATTTCCCAATTGCGTTATAAATGCGACATTAGCAATCCCTCTGAAACCAAATTCAGGCTCATCAATTAAAAATTCAACATCTTTAATATTGGATCCCTTATCCCACTTATTCTGTAACGTTTGTAAATCGGATTTAGTATTTTCCGGACTCGTCTCATATTTAATAACAGACTCATCTTTAAAAAAAATATATACAGGAAATGGTGGTGTTTTTAAAATAGATCTTATGCAATTTTCAAACTCTTCCTTGTCCATATTTTTCCATGGTTCATCATCTCTCAATTTCAAAGTTGTTTTTGTACCATAATTTTCCATATCTATAGGTCTAATAACAAACAGACTATTATATCCCTCTATTGTAACTGATAATGCTTCATTTTCCGAATTTCCATGAGGTATTCTTCTGGTTTGTACCTCAAGCTCATCTGCAACCATAAAACATGATAATATGCCAATTCCAAATTTCGATATAGGATTAAATTCGATATTGTTACTCGTAATTAATTGATAATATTCATCTGATTTATAATATGAATTGCCTATATTAGTATAATAATGATCAATAATATTTTGATTCATTCCCACTCCGTTATCTTCGACTATCAATTCTGTCCCATTATCTGTATTTCGATAGTAAATTGATATACGCGGCTTATATATAGTTGAAGAATTTGACTCAGCAATTGTTTTTCTGAGCATACATGCATCAAGTGAATTTTGAAGCAGCTCCCTAATCGCAATCTTTGGACTATTATATAACTTAGTTCCCATAAGTAAATCAATTATTTGAGTTTTATTTAACGTAAACGATGTTTCATGGTATTTATATAAATATCTCCCCTCATCATCTTTTGCAGGTCCTATTTGTGTTCTGTCCACCCTCACCGGTATCTTAAAATTCTTATATATACTCAACTCTTTGTTATAGCTGGTTGCATTCATTAATGAAAAAATATATGTTGCATTCTTAAGCTCATCATCAATATAATCACAAAATTTTCTTATGGAATACTCTATAGCAGGATGATTACATTTTGCAGCACATACAATGCTATTACCATTTACTATACTACAAGCTCGTACATTCTGATGTTTTATCCACTCTCCTACCGCAACAGTGTCATTCAAATCGATATGCTCCATTAAAATCTCAGGAGCTCTTGATGGATCAAAATCTATAACATCTGCAAGTCTTAAAATAATAGCAACAAATTTAAGACATGAATAACTATCAGCAATAGAAACGACTGTGTCTATATTATCACGAACATAATCTATATCTTCACCATGACTATAACAAATATCCGCAACTTCCGTAGTAATATCTACCCCTTTATACTTTAACTGTCCTCTCAATTTTCTATTAATATATACCCTAGACCTTTCTGAGTGCGTATTTCTAAAATATGTCGCTAGAATATCAGAATCATCCTCTTTTTTATCGTTTAACATGTTTGTTTGAAGAAGCTTTGTTTTTTTTAACTCGGAATACTTTTTTCTTTCGTTAATCAACCACTTATCATCGGTTTTTTTCTCTCCTAGAATAACTTTCTTTTCTTCTTCTGTAGGACACATTCCAATATCATGCAAAAATACACATAAAAAAATCAACATCAGATCAGGAATTGTTAATTTATCTAATATATCTTCTGGAATCAAATCGTCTATAATGTATAACATATTAAAAATATGAGTGTCATCATGTAGAGTAAAATTTCCCATATATTTTATAACAGCTTTTAATTCCCGAATTGCACAATTTCCAACATTCTGCACCAATGCTATCGATCCATAATCTTGATCGCGATTACATTTCTTTATAAATTTATTCCAAATATTTAATTTTTCAAGTTTTTCTACAATCGTTGAATTATCTAACATAACCTCGCCTTATTAAATCATTTCATATCTTTTGCTTTATTTATATACCTTTTCCATTCGTTAGTTTCTTCTGTCATTAATGACTCGCAACGCTCAACGTAATTTTTATCTCTTACAGATTCATCAGCATATATTCCTACTTTCATCGCATAAAGTCTAGTTTCTATCCATAATGAATTACATGTAGCTCTATATTTTGTCCACTTCTCATATGCCTGTGTTATATTTACATAGCTTTCTGAAAGTGTAATAATCCCCGACAATACAGATACAACTATAGTACTCAAACTAACCTCAGTGGCCAGCGAAATAATAGGAATTAATGATGATGCTATTATTCTGACAAAACAGCATTTATAAAACATCTTCTTATATTTCTCACATCGTTCAAAATAGTACACTGAAATTTCATTCACTCTTGAAACATATTCAGTGATATTCATTTCCGTCTTATTTGTTCCAAAAAAATATTTCTTATTATCATTAATTCTTTTCATCATGCATTCTAAAATTATTAAGCTATTTTCCTGTATTTACGTTGCTATCTTTTACATTTTATTTAACGTCTGCTGATTAACCCACTTGCCGGACAGTTACGTTTGTAGGTCATTCCTGACATTGATTTATGATGTTTGTAAAGTCTCAACCATTAAAATTCTTTCAGCGTCTTAAAAAAACTCTTCCCATTCGTCAAGATCTCTATAGTGTTTTTTTATTGCTAGATACTTATTAGGATTAATACTTTTTAGATACGCCAACTCTCCCCTTATACTTTCCTTATTACCCTCATTATATTTTAAATATTTATATACTTTTAATTTCAAGTCCTTGTATTTGCGCCATCCTATTGATAAAGAATTATCTGTATTATTCAAAATCACTCCAGTAACATTCCTTTTACTTCTTTTATTCGAATAATAAGTCTTTTTTTTGTTATATGCAAAGCCATATTTTTTTAACAGATCAATTGTTATCTCAAGTATCTGATCATCCAGAAAAGTATCGGACGAAATAATAATATCGTCCGCATAACGTGTATACACAATCTGCTGGATTTTCGATAACTCTTCGACAATTTGACTATCAAATTCATACATAATCCGATTTGCAATTCGTGGTGCAGTAAGACTTCCGGTTGGTATACTTCCATTCCTTGTAACGATCTTCAAGATGGTTTCAATATCCTCTTGTGCATACTTTTCCTCGAATAATTGCTGAACCTGCAGAAATGTAATTGATTCAAAAAAATGCCGGATATCCGTATGTAAAATATAATTTGACTTTCTATGTGCATCAGCATTTTTTCTAATTGACGTGCCTGTCTCATAGGCAAGCGCATTTGTGCTAACAGGATAATCAGATAAAACATTTTCATTTATCCATCTTTGAAAAAGCTTAAGTTCAAAACTTGGTTCATATACCTCACGTTTTTTTCCATGCTTATTATATGTTAAGTGCTTCGAATAAAAAATAAATGATCTGTTAATTTTTGAAAGGATATAGTTTTCGCTAAGTCCCAAATCTGCGGACATTCTCTCTAATATTGTCATGATCTAGGCCCCCTAACTCTCCACTTTTCCTCTTTTAGATACTCACTTGCGACTCTCGCTCTTTGTGCTTCTGTTTCACCAATCGATAGTTCAAACATATAATTGTTGCAAGATGTCTTATTTTTGATAGTGCTCCAATAATACCGATCTACTTTCTCGATCAATCCTAATTTAACCAGCATATCAAACACTATGTTAACCTGCTTTATCTTATCTTGAGAATCTTTTATTGAGAATTCCCCTCGCAAATACTTATATATTTCCAAGAATTCATTCTGCGAGATTGGCTGAAAAATCCCCAAAACATTTAACAATTCATATACAAAGTTCTTAATGTCAATCTCATATCGTATTCCCTTTTGATATTTAACTTCTTTCGGTGGCGTATAAGTTATCCTTCTTTTTTCCCATTGAGAAAAATGCTCTCCAAGATCCTTATCCCCATTCCAAGAATCTGTATCATACTCTATATACTTACATTTTCCAGTTCTTGAACTACTTATTTTGCGAATCGGTCCTCTATTTATAAACGACTCATCGGCCTCATGCACCTTATCATTAATAATATACAATTTATTAATAAGATTTTGGGAAAAAGAAAATGCACCTAATTCACAAAAGGTGCCTGCACTTTCAACTATTATAATTATCTCATCACTTACATCAGCCAAAATTCCTTCAAAAGTCAAACTGTCGTGTTCGCTAAAGGTCTCAATAAGCCGCTCCGCTATAATTCCCACCACAGCACGAGACTCAATTTTATTCGTTGCATCAACAATATATTGTCTCTTATTCTTCAAACGTCTTAGTTCTTCCGGCGCAATAATTTGATTATTTTCATCCAATATCTGTTCTCCACAGATAAAAACAAATAAGGGAAATTTGGAGGATGAAAATTTCTTCTTGCGAATCTTTAATTTTAAAACATCTAATACTCTTCGCATCTCGCCTTCCGTATAAGAAATCATTTCATCACTCCAACCAAACTTTACTTAAAGTACTTTTGAAAAAGAGAGACAAATCAATTTGTGTAAATTGATTTGGAAATCTTTTTCAATTTTCCAATCACATAAACAGGCTCTGACAAGTCTAGAGCACTAATTATTTGTTAAAATAATTTTTTCTAAAGTTCTCCCTTTCATTTATTATGGCACTCATAGTCGTTTATTTCAACTATCAAATTATCATTTTCACAATTTCCTAACTTACCAACGTTCCCCACTTCTGATCCTTCTCACTCAGATTAAGCCTGGTTCCATCATCCATCACATATCCATCTGCCGCTGCATCGCCCGGATATTCTCCCCGCACCGCGCGCACCAGCTTACACTTATCAATGTATGAATCCAAACCATTGAAGCCAACCTTCAGCCCCCTATGAATGGCATTGCCCAGATATTCTTCCACTGGATGAAGTTCCACTGCATGAAGAGCCGCCTCCGCTCATTCCACTTGTCCCTCCATATGAACCCATTACAGGACTTGAGTATACACAACCTCCACTTGAATTGTGCATTTGTCTCCCTGACTCAAATCTTTCCAATAAATTTATTCTATTATAATTTTTTATGCCTTCCAATTCACTCTGTATATCCAATAACATATCTGTAAAGTTTTCATTTTCTTCTCCTGATATATTTACTACATTACGATATCCAAGGGCTTCTGTAATCGGATTGCTTACTTTTGCCTCAAAATCTATATTTGAAACCATAATTTTCAACTTTTCTTTTAGTTCGTATGCACCAGTGATATCGTCTATGTACTGAATAGTGCGTTGATCATTTACATCAAATGCTAGGTCTTTTACATTTTCTGTAATATGAATAATCGGTTTTTCCGCTGCATGTCGAAGCCCAATCTCATACATAACATTCGGATTGTTTCCCGTCAGATTTGCAATTGCTAAATCACACTCATATACTTTACGGATAATTGCAGCCGTCATAGTACCACTGACTGTAATTCTATGACTCACTTCCACTTCATATCCGGCTTCTTCCATAACAGGCTTAATCACTTCATCAATAAGACCATCTATTTTTCGCCTTGTAGCAGAACTTATATCCCCTATTGGCGTAATAACAAAACAACTTTTCCTTTTTTTCTCTCCCATTTTCTTACCTCTCCTTCCCAATCCCATTGGAGCCATCTTGATTTCACAACTCCCCAAAATTTTTCTATGTTTTGAACAATACGCTCCTGTTCCTTATTTCACGTACTCCCAAATTCTAAGTATCACTTGCAGCATCTTCCTCTTGTATCAAATCGATTGCATGCGCATAGTTATAATATCTGCTTGCAAAATCAGTCAAACAATATTGAAACAGAACTATCGCCCCAGCACCCATAAAAAAAGAATCAAGAATCCCTATCACTAGACGATTCGTCAATTCAATTCCAAAGTTCTTAACAATAAATACTAAAAAAAATCCATATCCCACCATTGCAGCAACTGTTAAAACAACATTAACACAAAATACCCCTACATACTTTTCCCATGACAGACTTTTATGCTTTTTCACAACATGTCCTACAAACATAATAAAGCATGTATCTCTCAATTGTTGTTCCACATACAAAATAAGTAATATAACTAATATTGCAAATGTAACACATGCCATGATTACTTCTATACTAAAATTTTTTTCTCCATCTCCCAATCTATATTCGCAAAACAAAGAAATAGCATATGTTCCTACAGAAGCAATCCACAAAATCCACTGTACAACTCGTGCCTTTTCAAAACTCACTTCCTTTTTGGAACGTTCCCAATCCCATTTCAATAATAAAGACAAATATTCCTGCAGCCTCATCTGACATCTGGATAAATCCTCCAAATGAAAATCATCAGATTCGATTTCATTAATCACTTTCCAAATATGAGCATCAGCCGAATACCGATTCGAAGTTCTCTTGCCCAAAGCATTAATTCTATCTTTTAACCTATCACAAATCTTTAGTGTATTCTGGTAAGAAGCTCCACGAAGTTCTTCTGAACATTTTCTAATTTCCTCACGCCACTTACTTCTTTCCTTGGTAATATGTTCTATTTTGTTCGTTTTACTTGTCGTATAAATTGAAATCAAACCTGAAATAATTGTAGAAATAACTACCGACCCCAATATCACTTCTATTCCCATAATTATGCCTTTCTCACAAATGTTCCCATCTTAAAACCGATATGAAATTTTCTCAATTCCTTCCCATTTCTGATCTTTATCCGAAATATTCAGTTCCACACCATCCATAACATATCCTTTTGCAGAAGATGTTCCATTATAAACACCTAAAACATTAGGCCATTCTATTCCAATCTTCGGATCGTTCCATGCGATACCGCCCTCGTCATCCGGATGATAAAAATCATCGCACTTATAACAAAATTCAGCCTCATCGGAAAGAACCAAAAAACCATGTGCAAAACCCTTTGGAATTAAAAACTGTTTCTTATTCTTCTCTGTAAGTTCAACTCCAAACCATTCACCATAAGTAGCAGAGCCAGTTCTTATATCAACTGCAACATCAAATACAGCCCCTTTAATCACTCTGACCAATTTAGTCTGAGAGTGTTTTTTTTGAAAATGCAAGCCTCTAAGTACACCTTTTGTACTCATCGATTGATTATCCTGAACAAAGTCTATATGAATGCCCGACTCTTCCATGTCACGCTTGCTATAGCTTTCATAAAAGTATCCCCTATTGTCTCCATGAACCGTCGGCGTAATCACGCATAATCCTTCGATTCCTGCTACATTTTTCTCAACTATGATCTGACCCATAACTCTACAACCGTGCCTCCTTCAAATATCTGCTCACTGCATCCTGCCAGATTGGCAACGGGCGAAAACCAGCCTCAATCAACTTACTCTTATCCAATCTGCTATTCATCGGTCTTGCCGCCCTATTTTGTCCATACTCCGCAGTTGTTACCGGAATGACTTTTGTTGTAAGACCATATTGCCTATATATCTCAACGCAAAAATCATACCATGAAATATACCCGCCTTCATTCGTCGCATGATAATAACCATACTTGTCCGTTTCAGCCATATCAACGAGTAAACGCGCCAGATCAAGACAATACGTTGGAGTTCCGATCTGATCATTTACCACTTTTACCTCATCATGTGTCTTTCCAATATTAATCATTGTTTTTACAAAATTAGATCCATTCAGTCCAAATACCCATGCAATCCGCACAATAAAAAACTTATCCAAAGTTTTCGATACAGCCAATTCGCCTTCAAGTTTTGTCTGACCATATACATTTAATGGATTATAGTCCTTGCAATCAGGTTCCCAGGGCGTTTCCCCTTGTCCATCAAACACATAGTCTGTCGATAGATATATCATTTTAGCATTAATTGCCTTACATGCATCCGCTATATTTTGTGTTCCGTCTGCATTAATTGCATGCACCAACTCCCGCTTGTCTTTCTCCTCAGCCATATCTACCGCCGTCCATGCCGCACAATGAATGATCACATCCGGCTGAACAGAATTAGTAACCCTTTCTACAGAACACCGGTCTGTTATATCAAGAGATATATAGTTCATCTTTGTTATAGCTAATTCGTCGGATATTCCATCATAGGCTTCTGTCTTATCAGAACCGACTCCCTCATACCCTCTTTTATACAATTCGTTCATCACGTCATGACCTAATTGACCATTAACACCTGTCACCAAAAATTTCACTCGTTTTCCCTCTATAATTCCGCTTTCGCATTATACATACTGTCATAATATTTCTGGTAATTTCCGCTCGTCACGCTATTCATCCATTCTTCATGATCAAGATACCAATCAATAGTAAGAACAATTCCCTTTTCAAACGGTGTCTCCGGATACCAGCCTAAATCTGATTTAATTTTTGTCGGATCTATGCCATACCGGCGGTCATGTCCTAATCGATCCTCAACATGTTTAATCAAATCCTCTGAAATTTCTTCGTCCTGCAATCGATCATGTAGCTGAGAAATAATCGTCTTTACAATAAAAATATTAGGCTTCTCATTGTGACCGCCAACATTATATACTTCTCCAGTTTTTCCATCATTTACTACCATATCAATAGCCTTACAATGGTCTTCCACATACAACCAATCTCGTATCTGCATCCCATCACCATAGACCGGAAGCTGCTTATGAAGCTTTACATTATTGATCATTAATGGAATCAGTTTTTCAGGAAACTGGTAAGGTCCGTAATTATTAGAACATCGCGTAATATTAATTGGCATACCATATGTATCATGAAAAGCCTGCACAAAGAGATCCGCTGATGCCTTAGATGATGAATACGGAGAATGTGGATTAATTGGAGTTGTTTCCACAAAGTATCCCTCTGCTCCCAACGCACCATAAACTTCATCTGTACTAACCTGAAGATACTTCTTCCCCTGCTTCCATGTTTTCATCTCCGCATTATACCAGGCTTCCTTTGCCCTCTGCAACAAATTCACCGTTCCCATAACATTGGTGTGAACAAAAATCTCCGGATTTGTAATCGATCGATCCACATGAGATTCGGCAGCAAAATTAATAACATAATCAAAATCATACTTATCAAACAATTCCGCCACCAAAACTTTATCACAGATATCTCCCTGTACAAAAATATGACGAGAATCCTCTTCCAGCTCTTTCAAATTTTCGAGATTTCCGGCATAAGTAAGTTTATCCAAATTGACAAGAAGAATATCTTCATATTTATTCAACATATAATATATAAAATTCGAACCAATAAAACCGGCGCATCCAGTCACTAAATATTTCTTCATTATCTAATCCTCTCTAATAATGTACTTTTCCTTCCGCTACTGCTTTCAAATGCACTCCATATGGAGACTTTCCATACTTATTTGCTGATTCAAGTAACTCGTTCTTATCAATCCAATGATTTACAAATGCGATTTCCTCCGGAGCTGAGATCGTTATTCCCTGTCTCTTTTCTATCATTTGTACAAAATCGGCTGCCTCTACAAGACTATCCACAGTTCCTGTGTCAAGCCACGCAAATCCGCGCCCAAGAAGCTGTACACTCAGCTTTCCCGACTCAAGATACATCTCATTCAAAGATGTGATTTCGAGTTCACCTCTGGTACTTGGTTTTACCTGTTCAGCCAATTCAGGCACTCCAGATGGATAAAAATATAATCCTGTTACTGCATAATTACTCTTTGGTACACTAGGTTTTTCCTCAATAGATATAGCCCGGCCATTCTCATCAAAATCAACCACACCAAAACGTTCCGGATCGTTTACGTAATAACCGAACACCGTAGCCCTCTCGTTCTGTTCCGCATCTTTTTTCGCCGCACGCAGAATTTTGCCAAATCCATTGCCATAGAAAATATTATCACCTAATACCATCGCACAAGCATCAGTTCCAATAAAGTCTCTACCGATAATAAATGCCTGACTCAAACCATCCGGTGTCGGTTGTACCGCATAAGAAAGAGAAATTCCAAATTGTTTTCCATCCCCAAGAAGTTCTTCAAAACGAGGAGTGTCTTCTGGAGTCGAAATAATCAGGATATCTTTAATTCCAGCCAGCATCAAAGTTGACAAAGGATAATATATCATCGGTTTATCATATACCGGAAGTAACTGCTTACTAGTCACCATAGTAAGTGGGTATAATCTTGTGCCGGCTCCACCGGCTAATATAATTCCTTTCATAGTACCTTCCTCCATGTTAGCAATTTTCATTATACACAAACTGAGTATCAAATTCGTTCAATGTAGATTCAATCCTATCCTTCATCTTATCCGCATCCCCTATCTCATTAAGCTGTTTTTTATATCCGACGAACAAATTCCAGGAGTCCTTTTTAATCTAACGACTTTTTTGTTATGTTCATCACACCATTTCTCTATTTCATTAAATCTGCCGCCACAATGATCTTCTCCTAAAGCCAAAATATCAAAATCAATTTTCTCAAGTGCCGCAGTTCCTACAGTTTGATAAACTACAACTTCATCAACAACACGCAATCCTTCTAAAATCTCTACTCTTTCTTCTGTAGTGTATAATACCTTAGCATCTGGTTTAAATTTTTTTATATATTCTCCATCTTGGACAGCCACAACCAGATAATCCGCATACTCCTTGCACTGTTTAAACAATCTTAAGTGGCCTAGATGAAAATAATCAAACACACCGAATGTAAGAATTTTACTCATTATTATAACTAACCTTGTATGATAATTAGGAAGTTAATTATCACACGTTTCCTTTCTTTTAATATCGTGGTTCAATACAATTCAGATACTATGGACTTTTGATTTGTTTTCTGTAGCTTGACTACTCAACTGGAGTGTATTGCCACTACCTTTATCTGAATTGTTTATTAGCTGGATGTTGCCGGAGTGTTTTTCACTCAGAGTACTTATTTCTATCAAGTCTACGATGATAATCGATGGTGGGCATCATAGTATCAAACTTTAGGAAAGGGAGATACTACCTCATGAAAATTTTTGTAGGCATTGATATTGCCAAATTCAACCATTTCGCCGTTGCGATTTCTTGGGACGATGAAATACTCATTGAGTCGTTCAAATTCACAAACGACGCTGATGGCTTCCAACTGCTGGTCTCTAAACTCGAATCATTCGATAAGAACAGCCTCATCATCGGTCTTGAGTCAACGGCACACTACGGTGACAACCTTGTTCGATACCTTGTTACTGAGCTTTACCAAGTGTGTGTGTTGAACCCCATCAAAACCTGTCAAATGCGAAAAAATAACGTTCGCAAAACTAAGACAGATAAGGTCGACACTTACGTGATTGCTAAAACTCTTATGATGCAGGACAACCTCAGATTCGTCAGCTTCTTCGATCTCGATATGATGGATCTTAAGGCATTGGGACGTTTCCGTCAGAAAACCATAAAGCAACGTACCCGATTGAAAATTCAACTGACAACCTATGTTGATCAGGTCTTTCCGGAGATTCAATACTTTTTCAAATCCGGTCTGCATCAACACGCTGTCTATGCTTTATTAAAAGAAGCACCTTCTCCAAAAGAGATTGCTTCCATGCATATGACTCATCTGG
>OGYA01000826.1_pt1 | contig 23184 bp, 26 predicted proteins | sample 1576401 | NCBI WGS metagenome assembly OGYA01 (sample SAMEA3541485, study PRJEB24748) | human gut metagenome | biome: human gut; feature: human-associated habitat; material: faeces | place: China | collected 2012 | reverse complement strand
CGGGAACGCCAAGAGGGATCCTCGTGATGTTCAGAAAAGGGCTTCCAGGGCTTGGGAAGCAGCACTCGGTGTGGAGAACGGTTCAGGCTTGGTACACTATTGTAAAAAGTCTCATTTTCTGGACCGTACATCTCCGGACTTTCAACAAGCGGTCCACGACTCCTTTTACCATAACAGCTACCCGTTCAAAATACGAGGTAAGGAACATCGTTGTAAGGGGTCGTGGTTGGTTCGCGGAACACGGGGGAGCAAAAGGGACAAGGCGGAAAGTAACCCATCCTAAATAGGTAGCATCTATTGCCTACGCATGACTCTGGCTGCGCTAGCAACCAACTCCACGAGCGCTTCCTGGCCGTCAGCAGGAAGGGTCTTCAATATATCAGCTATGCTGGCAGCCCTCTCTTCCGTGGCTTCGTCATTGGTACGAAACAAATAGGCCACAGTGCATTGCAGGTTATCGGCAACGTCCTGCAAGCGGCCCATCTTCGGCGCGATGCGTCCCTTCTCCATTCTTGCCATTGCATCTTGGCTGATCTCCAGTCGATCAGCCAGTTCTTTCTGACTGAGGCCAAGCCTCCGTCGCCTCTCGGATATATTTTCACCAACAATCACAGCCAGCTTATTGGTAGCCATAGAATCCTCTCGTGAATTTTTGCAACTGTGCATAATCTCACGAATAGGAATTCCCTTTAACTGATTAAAAATCTTATTAATCGACTTTTTAATCTTAATCATGTAAGCTACAACCGCATACCGCAGGAGGACAACGCCATACATGCGGGCTGTACGCACAGGATGCTTCTCTACCTGGTGGGGGTTGTTGCTTTTTTTGCTGTGCCTCACGGCATGGCCGAAATTGGACGCCGAAGCAGACACGCACTTCGAAGTGGCTTTCTCTCCGAATGGCGAGTCCCTCCAACTTATCTTGAGAGGCATCGCAGCCGCCGAAAGGGAAATACTGGTCGCCGGATATTCCTTCACCAGCAAACCCATAGCTAAAGCGTTGCTGGCGGCGCACAAGCGCGGAGTGGCCGTGCGCGTAGTGGTGGACGCCAAAAGCAATACCGGCAGGTACACAGCGGCGAACTTTCTCGCCAACTATGAGGTCCCTGTCAGAAAGAATGGCAATTACGCCGTCATGCACCACAAATTTATGGTCATTGACGGCGAGCATGTTCAGACCGGCAGTTTCAATTACAGCGCGGCGGCCGTTTCTCGGAATGCTGAGAATGTATTGATGCTCTGGAACATGCCGGAACTTGCCGGAATATATACGCGGGAATGGCAAAGGCTATGGGACGAAGCCGTCCCCATGCCTCCGGCATATTGAATCTTTGCTCATACCAAGAGGGAGCATATGAAGCGTTTATTTGTAGTCACTCTATTAATGGTTTTGGTTTCACTTCTTTGCGGCTTCACCCTGTTCGGTGGTGATATTTCAACGGTGCAGAAAATGATTCTTGAAGGGACAAGCCGCAGTATCACAGACGTTATTACTCAATACAAGTACATAAAAAATGTAAGTTGGTCAGAAGAGGAAGTAGACTCAGAAAAACATATCGTTCTCGAATTTGAATATGACGTATCATTTGAGGCGGATAATCCGAGATGGGCCTCTAATCCTGCATTCAGTGCGACTGACGGAGTGCTGAGTTTTTCACAATGGGTTACAAAAGAAAACGAATCGCCAACAAGCGATTCATGCTTCCCATTGACTGTGAAGGTATATTTCTCATTAAAAGACGAAAGGCATCCTCTAAAGTTTTTGATTTCGACTCTTAACGCAGCCGTGATTAACGTCCCGGCAGGTGACGGAAAATCAGCCAGTACTATTGAATATGTTCCGTATGACATGTTTCAGCAAATGGAACGGAAAACTTGGCTGTCATTTGCCGAGTCTCCCTTGACCTCCGCATACTTCGCCTACAGGCGGGAAGCCGAACGGGTTGCCGGGCAAGCAAACCATGAAAAACTTCTGGTACTGAAAACAGAGATGTCTCAAGTTTTGAGCCGCTTGCCCAAGCCGCCTGCGGGTTCTTTTGTTATTTGCCAAGGTGAAGGGACTGTGCCGGGACACATTACAGGTTCTGTTTATACCCTTGAAGGCATAAGCCTGGACACCAATCCTGCTCATAAAGAAGCATCCATTGAAGACAGGGCTTTTATGTCCGTCTGGCATTTTTCCGTTCCGACTGAACGAAAGGATTCCAAGGGAAACATCAGAGCGCAAGGCACCGGTAGCAAACTTTACATGCTGAACAATATCCAGAGAGAGCCGTCCGGCTTCTATTCTGTGGGATGGAAAGCCGATGGCTTTAACTTCGCGTTACGCTGGAGCGAAAGCGAGTACGATTTGCTCTGGAAGGACGACCAACGTGTGGAGTTAATGGAATTCTTGAACCCACAGGAAGCGTTCATCAATGCCTGCATCAACAAAGTTGATAGCAGTAGCGCTACTGTACCAGCCGACAACGCCGCCAAGCATATGGTTGTCGGCGACCACGAAGTGACCATCAGCGGCGAACCCTATGAGGAGCAAGTCTTCGTCAACGGCGGGTTGGCCTACGACAATGCAGATGGAGATCGCGCTCTGAACATCAAAGAGCAGTTTAAGAGCGATGGCGGCGATACTGTGGTCTTCTTCCTGGAAACACTCTCAGGCGGGACTGCCTGCCCCGCGCAGTACCGTTTCATCTTTGCCGAGTCCGATGGGCAGGTTTCCATCACGGACGGTTTCGGGACATGCAGCGACCTGCCGGAACTCCGTGTTTCGCCTGAGAATGTGGTAGTAGTCTTTCCAAATATGAACGGCAGCGGCACCACCAGTTACCGGCTTCAAGGGGAAGATGTTGTGGAAGTGAAGTAAGCCCCGTTCGGACAGCAGGAGATAAACCGGTTTCAGGAATATATTACCACCTTGAAGAGAATGCCCTTCAATAAAACCCACTGGCGCAGCAATGCGTCGGTGGGTTTTCCATTTTCGCACCTAAATTTTATTCCCAAAGGAGTCCACCATGAGCAATAGAATTTCCAAAACCCCGTATGACCGGCTATTATACGCTCTCGGCCTGGAACAGACAGGCGAATATTACCGAACCTTTTTCACTCAAGTGTCAGACATGCTTGAGGTCAGGATGAGCACACTTTCCGATTGCATCCGGCGCGGCAAGATTGTCACTGGTCCTGTACTCGAAGCGGCCAAGGCCAAAGGTATCAACCCTGATTTCATCAAGCACGGCAAGGAACCTGTCTACCTAGGAGGTTTCGCTGAAACCAACGGGAAGAACATGAATACCTTGCCGGAGAAAATAACGATTTATTTTGCCGGGATAGACGGATGGTGCCGCTGTGTTTTCAAGGGGGACAATGGACGATTTTACAAGACCATCGAACTTGACCCGGACGAAGGCTTTGAAAGCCTGTCCCGCGAGGAGCAGATTGCTCTTTTGCGCAGCCTGCACACCACGGACGAATTCGACGGCGAACCAGGATGGCCGTGTAAATTGGAAAACTTCATCTTCGGCAGCGTCAATTTGTGATTATGTGAGTGACAAGATTACCTTCGATTGACACCCCATGTGAATCTTGACAATTCAAGAACACAAGATAATCTTAAAACAAGGAATCCTTGTTTTCTTCCATAAAGGAGGAGCATATGCTCGCTAAGATCACGACCAAGAACCAGCTTACACTCCCCAAAGCTGTTATGCAGCAAATCGGCAAACCGGAATATGTCGATGTCTCGCTTGAGAACGGACGCATCATCCTCACCCCCATGCAGGTCCAACCCGCTGACTCCGTGAGGAGAAAACTGGCAGAACTCGGCATCACGGAACAGGACGTGGAGGATGCCGTAACCTGGAGCCGGGGGGCAGGAGCATGACGCCTGTTCGGGTTGTGCTGGACACCAACTGTCTGGTGTCCGCTCTCATCTTTTCACACGGAAAAGCCGGGCAGCTACGCGCCGCATGGCAACGCGGAGATATTATCCCTTTGGTCTGCCGGGAGAGCATAACCGAGTTAATCCGTGTGGTTGGATACCCAAAATTCAAACTTGACCAGGAAGATATTGAAAGTCTGCTCGCGGATATACTCCCGTGGACTGAAACTGTGGAAAAGAATGCCAGCCACGATACCATTGAGTCCTTACGGGATGAGGACGATGCTGTTTTCATCCGTTTGGCTCAAGCCACAGGCGCAACCTTTCTAGTCTCAGGTGATAAGCATCTGTTGGAATTGCGCGATACTTTCCCAGAATTACATATCGTCTCACTTGCCGAGTTTATTGAGCAAACAGGCATCGACAGTTAGCTGTAATAACAAAAAATTTCATATGGCAGCACATCCTTCCGGGTGTGCTGCTTTCTTTTTGGAGGAACTATGGAAAGTACAATCACTATCTTACAATCGTTGCAGGTCACGGACTTCGACGCCGGAACCGTGTTCAGTGGAACGCCTTCCGGGAGAATGGTCAAAGGCTACGCAGCGCCGTCGCTGTTCACTCCCGCTGTTGACCCCAATTACATCTTTCACGAACAGAGTCGCGATATGGTCGTCTGGTTCATAGACGCCAGCGATCCGCTCTATGTATACGGACCGAGTGGTGCGGGAAAGACCAGTTGCCTGAAACAACTGGCGGCAAAATTGAATTTTCCTGTTTTCGAAGTCACCGGTCACAGCCGATTGGAGTTTCCGGAACTCGTCGGGCATCACGTTGTGCGCCAGGGGAACATGGAGTTTGAATACGGCCCTCTGGCCTTGGCAATGAAATTCGGAGGATTGTTTTTGTGCAACGAGATGGACTTGCTCGAACCATCCACAGCCGCAGGGTTGAACGGCATTCTTGATGGACAGCCGTTGTGCATCCCGGAAAACGGCGGCGAGCTTGTCGTGCCGCACCCCATGTTCCGATTCGCGGCCACGACCAACAGCAACGGCGGCAGCGATGAAACCGGCCTGTATCAAGGCGTGTTGCGTCAAAACCTTGCGCTCATGGATCGCTTTGTGCTTTGCGAAGTGACCTATCCCAGACTCGAAGCCGAAGAATTATTGCTGGAAAAAACGGCTCCGCAACTCCCGGATGGTGTTCGCAAAAAGATGGTGGAATACGCCAATGAAGTACGAAGGCTGTTCATGGGGGAATCCGGGAACAGCTACAACACCGGCAGCATTGAAATCACCTTCAGTACACGCTCTTTGCTGCGTTGGGCAGAGTTGACCATCCGGTATCAGCCTTTGGCGAATCAGGGCATCCAGCCGGTGGCCTACGCGCTCGACAGAGCCTTGGGATTCAGAGCCTGCAAAGAGACACGGGCCATGCTGCATGAGCTGGTGCAGCGCGTCTTCACACAACAGGGGAAGAAATCGGGGGAGTGAACGGAGGCGACTCTACCGCACAGGATGAAACCGCCTCTCACGGTTGGTATCCGGTCAATCAGCTTACGGCTCCTCCCGTTCTCCAACGCCTGGATCAGCTTATCCCCTCCGTACAGAACGACCCTGACTTCCTGCTCACCCTTCCCGAATACCCTCGTATCGTCCTGGAAAGCCCTTCCGTGTCAGGCGGCAAGTTCTGGCTCGGCGTAGCGATGGAAAACGGTTTGTCGGTCAGGTGGGGCAAGACGGGGACGCAAGGCACCCTGAAGCATTTTCCGCTGGACCGCTGCAAGAACAAGAACCCCCTCCTGGAACTCAAGCGCCGATTCATGAGCAAAATGAACAGCGGCTATAATCTTAATCTGCAAGAAACAAGATTGCCGTAAGGAGAAAAACATGACGACAGACATCACCGTTCTTGATCACCTGGTTGTGGTCAATCTCGATATCCACATCTGGACGGCCAGAAAGAAGCTCGTTCCACTCGATTTGGGTGGAGCGGAGCTTCCACCCGAAGACCTGGCCTCGCTCGGCAGCAAGCGTATTTGCAACCCCGAAGATTTGCGTACCTTCGGTACCCTCAAAGCCCGAGCCGTCAACTTGTTGGAACGCAACGGCATCCGTTTTCTCAGCGGATGGGCTGTGCCTGAGACGCGGATAGATGCCATCAGTATCGAACTTGCGGCGATCCGTGACGAATTCATCGCGGCCAAGGAATCCTTTTTACAGCGCTATGACCAGTCCGTGGGGGACTGGATCGCCAAACATCCACAGTGGGCCAGCATCATCGCCGGTTCCACGGTCAGTGAAGAGTACGTGCGCTCACGCATGGACTTTCGCTGGCAGATGTTCCGGGTCAATGCCCCGAACACCGGTGCGTTGCAAGATGACCTTCAGCATGATGTGGATGCGCTCGGCACGACGCTCTTTGATGAAGTCGCCAAGGCGGTCGCTGAAGCCTGGCATCGTTGTTATGCCGGAAAAACCGAAATCACCCGCAAGGCGTTGTCTCCCTTGAAATCCATTTATGATAAGCTGATAGGCCTGACTTTTGTGGAACCGCGAGTTGCGCCTGTGGCCGAACTACTGGATACGGCTTTCCGCAGCATTCCCAAGCGCGGAGCAATTAAAGGAAGTATGCTCATCATGTTGCAAGGGTTGGTATCTCTGCTTCAGCACCGCAAACGCTCATGGAACACGGCCAGATGATTCTGGAGGGGAGGAAGGAGCCGCACAAGATTCTTGAGTCACTGTTCATGGCGAAATGCGCGGTACAGGCGGAAGCGGAAGCCAGGGCCGCGTCAGGAGAGGATGACGAAATGGAACCCGTGTTCGGTCATACCGCGCCGCAGCCGGTTATTGAGAGTCACGGCTTGTGGTGATGGAGCTCAAAGGCTAGATTCGCCGCATATCTTAGGAGTGCCCATGTTGTTTATCTTCTCCGGGTTACCGGGTGTTGGAAAATCCACAGTCGCTCGCGAAATCGCAAAGCGTTTGAAGGCAGTCTACGTGCGTGCCGATACCATTGAACAGGCGATGCGTGATTGCATGCCGGATTATGAAGTAACCATAGAAGGATATGAAATTGCGTATGCTGTGGCGGCTGAAAACTTGGCATTAGGACTACGAGTTGTGGCGGATTCAGTGAATCCGCTTAACATAACTCGGGATGCATGGCGCAATACCGCTATTTCTCAGGGTAAGGAGTTCATGGACATAGAGGTAATATGTTCAGATGCGACCGAACACCGTAGGCGTGTCGAGCAGAGAGTATCCGATATTCCGGGCCTCAAACTGCCGACATGGGATGAGACAGTCTCTAGACAGTATGAACCGTGGACAATGAAACGCCTCATTATTGATACCGCGATGTCGGATACTCACTTACTGTCGGATAAAATTGAAAGTATAGCGTTAATGCTTGAAAAAGGTATGCGCATAGAGGTGGCAAAAGTATTGGAAAGCAGTATGCAAAAATATGACAGCCTTTACCGACAACTCGGAGAATAAAATACCGCTTAAATCAACGTAAAGCCCTTTGAGCCGCAATGCTCAGAGGGCTTTTCTTTTTGGAGAAATCTATGAATCACAAACACATTATCAAATCGCTGCCTCTGCTTGCGTCCGTCCTAGGCCGCAAGTACGGAGTGCAGGTCCGCATCGGCGGCAACAAGGCTTTCACCAACGGCAATATCATTCAGTTGCCCAGCCTGCCTCTGAATTGCGGAGAAACTTTGCTCTGTCTGGTACGCGGCCTGATTGATCATGAATCGGCCCACATCCGCGATACCGATTTTGAAGCCCTGAAAGTGGCCAATCTGACTCCGCTGGAGAAGTATCTGTGGAATATCCTTGAGGATTGGAGGGTTGAAAATGTTCTCTCCGCAATTTATCCAGGCTGCCGCGAGAACTTCCAATGGCTCATCAAGCACTTCTTCCTCCCGAAATCCAGGAAGCGCAAGCGTAAGAAACACACACCTGATCCGGCCATGCTCATCCTGGAATGGCTGCTTATTACCGTGCGTTCCTGGGATGTCGCGGAACTGAACGAGGAGTGTGATTACCTGCGCGCATCGGCTGAAATCCACTATCCCGGCCTGACGCATGAGATAGAGCCACACCTCCGGCTGATTCCACAAAACTGCGCCAGCACACTGGAAGCTTTTGGTTTCGCCTGTGAAATCGCAAAAATCATCAGAAAGTATGCTCGGTTCATGGAACAGCAACAGAACCAGCGGCAAAGCCAAGCGGGACAGGGAGCTTACAACGCCTCATCAGAAGCGCCATCAGACCCGTCCGGTCAGACGGAACCGGCGCAAGCTCTGCAAAGCCTGCAAAAGATCCTTTCCGCAGGTGCTGACGGCGGCATGTTCCCCGGCGACATCGGGGACAAGCTCAAGGAGGCCATTACCGACGCTTGCGGCCAGCAAGGAGAACACATTCAGGTAGCGGTAGTGACCCGCAAGCCTACCGGACAACTGGCGCAAGATGATTTGGACAACTCCCGCCAGAGCACCACGGCCCTGCGGACCAGGCTTCAGGCGTTAATGCAGAGTACTCGTTCCGTCAGGAATCACAGCGGCTATGTGGGTGCGCTCAACATCCACAAGCTGCACAGCCTGGCAGCCGGAAACGCCAAGGTCTTCTTGCGCAAGGGTGAACGGGTGGGAGTGAATACCGCCGTACACATCCTGATCGACAGCTCAGGCTCCATGAACGTCACAGAAATGCAGCTCGCAAGCCAGGCGTGTTTTGCGGTGGCGTCGTCATTGCAGAGCATCAAGGGCATCAGCGTCGGCGTAACCACCTTTCCGGGGACTCGCGGCGTGTATGAAGGCACACAACGGGAGCACTGGCAAACGGTAACGCCAATCCTTCGGCATGGCGAAAAGATGCACACCCGGTTCGCCATGTCGGGAGCCGGGAACACGCCTCTGGATTCGGCCCTGTGGTGGGCCTTGCAACAGCTTCACCCCATGCCTGAGCCGCGTAAAATGATTCTCATCATTACCGATGGGCAGCCTGATGACTCTCAGCTTGCCAAAACCGTTATCAGCGAGGCCGGTAAACTCGGTGTGGAAGTGTACGGGATTGGCATCGCCAACGCATCCATCCTCTCCCTTCTCCCTGATACCAGCAGTGTTATCAACAACATCCAGGAACTCGCGCCTTCCATGTTCGGGGTGATGCAACGCGCTCTCATCACCGGACATCCGGCAATCTGATTCCCACCCACAAGCAGAACTCGCAGCGCCTGGCCCTTCAGCCTGGCGCTATTCTTTTATCCACCAATATCAAGGAGGTGTTCGTGAAAGAACTCGTACCAAGCTGCTCACGCTGTAACACAAACAAATTCGTGGTCAGAGACAGGATCGCTGAAAAGGCAGGGACCATCGTCGGAGGAGCAGTCGGAGCCGGGAGCGCCTATGCGGGACTCAGTTCCGGCGCGACGGCGGGAGCCGCCATCGGTTCGTTCATACCTATACTCGGCACGGCAGCCGGGGCAGGCATCGGAGCCCTCACCGGCACCTTGCTCGGCTTCCTGGCCGGAAGCGCAACCGGCAACGCGGTTGGGGAACGGATCGATACCAAAATACGCATGAAATACCGCTGCACCAACTGCGGCAGCGAAATCCAGGGATAAATTCGCTAAACGAAAAGGAGACAAGATATGAGCAGGTTACTGTGGTTTGTACTTGGCGGCGTGGCGACAGCCGTTGGCGCTGGCATCGCGGCGGTCATGCTGGACGGTGAATCGGAAGGCGATAGCTCTCACGAGGACGAAGGCGGACAGGAGGCCATAGAGTCACAGGACGATACCGCCTCCCCTGAACAACCGGCATAAAAGCGCACATCCCGGAGTGGCCTGAACCGCTCCGGGATGTGTTCAAGAAAAGTCTACTTTTTCTGGACAGTCAAACCCGCAACAAAAAGTGTCAAACAAAAGCTCCAATCCATATTTTTGGACACTTTCCATAAATGCTCTAAGAGCTTTTTTGACATAAACCAAACGGAGGCCACCATGCCGGGTAAAGATATTGGCTACATCCGCGTTTCCTCGCATGACCAGAACACCGCCAGACAACTGGATGGCGTTCACCTGGATAAAGTCTTTGAAGAACACGCTTCCGGGAAAAACTCAGATAGACCGGCGCTGCAAACCTGCCTGGATTACGTACGCGACGGTGACACGCTCCACGTTCACTCCATCGACAGGCTCGCTCGCAACCTTCAAGACCTGCTTTCCATCGTCACCACCCTGAAAGAAAAGGGAGTCACGGTCACATTCCACAAGGAAAAACTTGAATTCGTCGGCAACGGCACGGCAGGAAAAAGCGATGCCTTCCAAGAGCTTCAGCTACACATTATCGCCGCCGTCGCTCAATTTGAACGAGCCTTAATTCTGGAGCGTCAGCGAGAGGGGATTGCCATTGCCAAACGGGAAGGAAAATATAAGAATGTCGGTAGAAAGCCGACACTATCAGACGAGCAGGAGCAAGCACTACAGCTAGAACTCCAAAGTGGTGCAAAAATAGCAGTTCTAGCGAGAAAATACGGCATTAGCAGGCAAACACTATATAACGTTTTAGCCCAAAAATAGGTTCCTAAATGGCTGATACATTGATTTTGCCAACCGAAATACCCTGGGATACCTTAACTGGAAAAGACCTTGAGGAACTGCTCTATTGGCTGTTGGACTCTATGGGAGCTAAGGAGCTAGAGTGGCGGATCGGTGGAGCAGGCTCAGGGTCGCCTGATCAAGGCCGTGATTTGGAGCTTTCTTTCTATATCCCAACACCCGATGGTGGCTTAATTAAGCAAAGATGGTGGGTGGAAGCCAAGGGACGCAGTAGGACGGTCGAACCTTCAGAGGTCAAAAATGCTGTCATTAACGCTGCGGGGAATACCTATGTAGACACCATAGTTATCGCAACCAATTCGACATATTCAAATGGAACACGTGATTGGATCAAAGAATGGAACACATCACATATTCGTCCATCCGTAAAACTCTGGGAGCGAACAGAACTTGAAAACTTTTGCTCAAAAAATCCTGTAGCTGTTGTAAGGCTTTTCTCTAAAGCGCTAAACCTTCAGGGACAGCTAGAAGTTACAAAAGCCAAATTATGGGATTATAGTTCCTATACTGGCCGAACCATTCTTGAAAGAATATGGGCTGAAAAGCATTGCTTAAGTATTGATGCACGTTCACTCATGGCGCTAATTGCTTCTGAAATGGCTAATGGCGATATAAGCATTCGATCCTGGGGAATGTTTGTAGATAAAGAGTTAATTGCATGTACCCTCGGCGATAGTTTATTGAATTTTATATTTTTATTAATGCGTGCTCATGAGGCTGGAAGTAATCAAAAACCTTTATTAAGCAGTTTTTCTTACCTTTTGTTAATTTGTATTTTTAGATTAGGTGCTGATTCGACAAATGACATAATAACACAAGCAACGAAATCATCTTTTTGGAGTCAGCATCCAAAAGCATTTGATTCAGTGATAATGAAAGATATTGTACAAATTTTGAATGATGAGCTTGCTGATGTCTGTTCAAATGGTTGCTGTAGAATAAGCTCTGATCCTAGTGCTTTAACAAAGGATGAAATTGCGTGTTATTGGGATAGGTTAAAAGTTAATACAGAGAATGTATGTGAGAGCCATGATGACGAAACATTGATAATGGAATTCTTCGAAAATCCATGCAAAATAGGATTAAAATTAGACAATCATGCCCATTGCCCTCTTTTCTTCAACGAAAATGTTGAGGATAACATTGCAGGAATGATTCAAAAATTCGAAACAATTATAGATAAATATAAAAATGATGGGTGATGCCGGTAAAGACGCGAAACGAAGCCAACTGTCAGATCAAGTCGGAACTACTACAGCTTATACAATACACTATAATCTCTTATCTTTATATAATTTATATTTAGCATTCCAAAATCTGGATCGAATTTTCCTCAAACAAACCTGAACTAAATATCTGGTCATATGCCAGTTGTGGATTTCCCGTAAATAAAACAATACACAAGTCTTTCATAGCTCGAGAACAACATACATAAAAAAGGCGTCTAGTTCGGTCAAGAACTGAGTCTTCCCCTGCCTCAATACGCTCAAGATCCGTTTTTGACAGAGCTTTTAGTTGTAGGAGCTTCTCGTAAGAATATTGTGTATGACCTCTTCCCTCTTCATCATCCAGTATTACTATTACTCGTTCAAATTCAGCCCCTTTTACGCCATGTTGGGTGGAATATGGCGATTCATTTTCAATATAGTGATAATATTTAATCATTTCATGAGCTGAACAAGATAGATAATTAGAAATAGCTTGTGCTAATTTTTCTTCCTCTTCTATTTCTGATTGACCTTGTTTATTTGATAGATAGTAAGAAATTCTTTCATCTAGAAAAAGAAGTCGTTCCTTACTGGCAAAGTCCAATACTTCTTTGATCGTTTTACCAGAAGACGGCTCAAACATTGCGTGCAACGCCACAACAAGCTCTTTCAATCGCACAAGATATCTCTCTTGACTCTCAGCACGTTTAATGGCCGCCTTGTCTAACAAAGGGCTGTAAGCGCGCAAAAGAGATATGAGAGAAAACTGATCGTTCTTTTCGAAAGATATACAGAGAGGGGCTAATACCTGCAAGAAGGGACGCAACAGCCAATGGTCGCCTTCCGAAAAACCATCTTTTAAAGATTCTGAGGTGCCATCACTAAAAGCTGAGAAAAGGGAGGGAAAGCCCAAACGATTAGCGGCCATTCTGTGAACAATCACCAGGATTTTGGGATCAGGTCTGTCGTTTTTATTATTCCAAAGGGTATCTCCTGTCATCTCTGCCACAATATCTTTACATTTTTCGATTTGTTTTGCTCTATCGCAAGGAGATTGGGAAATGAAGCAAAATACTTTCCCATCGGTATTTCCCGAGGAAAAGCTTTGCTGAATCCCATCCGCTTGTAGGCGAATATTATTTATTACCTTCAAAACAGCTTGGCTATTGCGGAAGTTTTCACACTTTGTTATCGATTCCCATTCCTCATTTACCTCAATCTTGCCAATTCCAGTTCCGTAAATTCTTTGGACAGGATCACCAAAAAAAACAATCATCATGGATGAATCGTTTTTGATCGACAAGAGGCTATCTACGATAATCGGAAAAGTGTCCTGGCTTTCATCAACGAAGAAAAGGGGGGATTTAAAGGCAATTATCTGTCTAAGAAGTGGTTTGTTTAAAATCAGCCACGTTCCGGCCTTAATAACATCATCATGCCCAAGAATGCCCTCTTCATAACGGCTTCCTAACTCATAGCGGAATAAGTTGACATTATTTAGCTTTACCATAACGTCTTCATAGTAAAGTGTTTCTTCGAGATTTTTATCCCTAGTTGATTGGTGAACGCGGGATGAAAAATTCTCTCGTTTATTTTTGAGGTCAGAAATTTTATCTTCAACTTTTATTATAACCCAATGCTTAATATCTTCCTGAAATGAACTTATGATGTTCCAAAGAAAGCTATGAATTGTGGAAACATGAAAAAGCAGGTCGTTTTCCACTTCTGATAAAATTTCCTGCTCAGCCCCTGTTGTATATGTAATACAGGCGACTCGTTGCTTATTCCGTCTTAATTTGTTCCTGTGTACTTTACCAATATAGCCAAGAGCCTTAACCAGGGAAGTAGTTTTTCCAGAACCAGCCCCAGCAGTCATGATAAAACTTTTTGAGGAATCTATACATGCTCTTATTTGGGCATCGGTATCAGTATCAGGCTTATCTATGCGGCGGGTCATGGCTGCCCTCTAACCTTGTATTTGACTAATATTACATACGGACACGGCACCGCTCAGCCACTTTAATCCTTCATCTATATACTGAGGCGTTTTCCAAAGTGTCTGGTCCATAAGCATCATATTCAGAGCAAAATCAGTCTTTTTAAATGATTTACTGTGAATTTTATTATGAATTTTTAATATCAGGTCATCAATGTCGTTAGCTATAAACTGGAGGCCAATAGCTTTTTGGTCATTGTGCTGGCTCCACTCCATATTTTCAAAAGCAATCGATTCTTCAATAGTTCTTCCTGCAATTTCTTTTCGTGATGTTTTCCATTTTGCTTGCTGAAGCGTTTGGTACGCGACTCGAACTCGCCAGAAATGATCACATGTGCATTCGTCGTATGCTTTACCGCAGCTACACTGCATCTTAAATTTTTCATCAGCCGTGAGGAGTTGATCTATTTGTTCTAGCCCTGGAAGCCAAGTTTTCAAAGTTTGGTTTGAGCTTATAGCTCCTTGCTGGTTCGCTAAACAAGTAGATTTGGTTGTTCCATCGCAAGAATCTAAATCTGTTATTACGAGAGTCGGAATACTCAAAAATTCTATAAGATTTTTGAAACAATGAGCAAAAGCTCCTCCAACTTCTAGAATCGTCAGGCTACAAGACATCAAATCTTTGGCGCACTTTTCAATCATAGCTGGCAATAGTAGCCTTTCAACGGCACCTTCCACTAAGATTGCGGCGTCCGCAAAGAAGAGTTCACTGTGGGTCAATTTCATATATCGTTGCAAGAAGTCACGGTACTGTGTTTCTTGTTCGTAAAAATCAGATAGACTCAACACCTCTGAGGACTGATTTAATGTGCCACAATCGACACGCCGGAAGTATCTTATTGGAACAAACCCACTTTCATAGGTAATATGGGGTGATGCGTCGAGACTACCAATTGGGTTTGGAAAGCTCCGATTTCGGAATCTCGAGTCCCAATTATTTCATAAACTTTTCGTATAAACACTTGCTGGAGTTGTGAATGCAGATGAGCCTCTGGCTCTTCAATTAGCAAAAGGTGCAAAGGTGGACGGTCGTCTTCCATATGTACCCACCTTTCATGGAAATCCAACAGTTCTATGAGCATGTATATGAGGTTTTTGAATCCTAGGCCGTTATAGCGATCAGGAAGGGATACACCTGACGAACGGTCATCTGTGAGTGGATAGAAAATTTTTGAATGCTGAGAAAGCAAACTGTCTGTGTTGAAAACAGCTTTAACAACCAATTGAGGGTCATCAAGCCCAGGATATCCCAGACTTTTTAGTGAGGTGAATAATGGCTCAAACACCTGCTCAAAGTGGTTGGTGAGATCATTTTCAGAGGCATTTATAGCCTGCAATGCCTCAAAGTTTGTTGTACTTTTTTCGAGATGGTTTTTGTAATATTGGTTGAATTTCGTGGAAATATTTTCATTTCTCGCTGTATCATCATCCCCAAGATGTCTTTGAGCATCCAGAAAATCTACCTTAACCAAGGAGTCAATTACACTGACGCCACTTTTGCTTGCGTCGTCCCCAAAAGGCCTTGGGATATAGTCATCATCTTGCTGGTATGAAGGCGAAAACCTTGAAGAATCCAAGACATAGTAGTTGATCTTATACTCTACCCTTAGCCGCTTAGTAAGATATTCCATCAGGGTAGCAGGCCATGGTTGGAAGGCGGTTGTATCTTTGCCCTCTGAAATTTTAGCTGCCTCGGCCCTAGCTTCTCGATACCTATCTAAAAGCTCCGTGGTATTATGTGGCGCGTACTCAAGGCGCACTCCCACTTTGTTTCCCTGCCAGTCGAGTCCTGGGAGAATATCTATGATATTCGCCAAATCTGAAGCATCAACTGTAAACCACAGATCCATCTGAATTGTCGGCAAACTTGTACCCGATGCAGGCAAATCTGAAATCGATAAGTGTTCCCAGCATTTCGCACTAAAATCGTGGACCGAAAATTTACCCCGCTGATTGCCCAAAAAAAGCCGCAGAATATGGCTTACCGATGTCTTGCCGCTATTATTCGCTCCGACAACCCGGACGTGTTCAAGGCGCACAAAGACCTTGCCCTGCCGAATCTGCTCTGCCGTCTGAACAGTCTGGACGATGCCGACGGGTGGGCGGAGTTGCTGGACAGCGTGCAGAACTACCCGGATTACGCCGTGGTCATCAATGACGCCGCCCGCACCAAGACCAGCACAGCGAGTTATGGGGACATCATGAAGGAAGCTCTGCGGGAAATGCAACGCGAGCTGACTGTTTTCTGGATAATCAACCGGCACCGCGATTCCATAGAGCTTTTGCATTCCTTTCAGGAAGTGTTCACGGACGTGTCCATCCATGTCTGCCGGAATCTGTACTTTGGCGAGGCACAGCGTTTTGATATGTATAACAGTTCCAAAGCGCGGGAAGCGGTGGAGAAAAACGGCATGACGCTGGACTTTCCGGCGGTCGCCGGTCGCGTGGCCGACTGGCTCTATTCCAAACGCATGTCCATCCGCGCCGCCCTTCCTGAAATGCCCTTCGGCACACGCGCGGAATTGCAGCGTTGGCGGGCGCTCTGCGCGAAGATGTTTGATTCCGTCATGGGAGAAGCGTCATGAGCATGGATAGTGTGATTGATCTCGACAAGGTATGCGGCAGGGAATTGTCCCAGGCGGAAGCGGCCCGTTTACGGGAGGTCGGCAACAAGCTGAATCTCCGGGATGATGACGCGCTCTGGCCGCTGCTGGCCGCGATGGACTATCAGCGCATCTACTATGAGACTTTACCGGAAAAAATTGCCGGTGCGTCCAGAGCCATCATGGACGGCATGGCCGCTGCCGCCGAAAAGGAGACTGCCGCAGCCCAAGCCCGACTCACCGCCAGCGTGGTGAAGGAGGCGCGAAACCTTGCCTCAAAGATTCAATACGACAGCTTGGTGCCGATGTGGCTGCTTGCCCTGATTTGCCTGCTGGCCTACGGGAGCCTGATGCTCTGGGCAGGCTTCCGTATCGACACCGGGCGGGATATGCCTCTGGCGGCAGTCCTGCACATGCCCTCCGGCTGGCTTATCAGCGGGCTGTGTCTCGCGGGGGGAGTATTTTGTGGTGCTTTGACCGCAAAGGGGTTCGCTGAAGCCAAGAGAGGGTGGTGGAAGAATGGGGGCATTGCGGTACTTTTTATAATGCTTGGTACGCTGTTATTCTCCCTTTCTCTCTCACGATTAGGATAGGTTATTCCAAAAAACCAGGAGGGATACCCAGCTTTCCCTCATTACTTTCAACAGTTCTCCCTTGATGTTGTCCGGGTTCAAGCTCCAGCCCCGCCGCTTTGGCCGTCTTTTCAAAGGAGGCCTCGTTCAGGCGCAGCGCGCCCACAGGCTCAACCACAATGGCCGGAGGAGATTTGGGGCAGTGCTTTTCACAGAACCCGCATCCGTAGCAGCGTTTTTCATGAACAATCGGCACCGGGGCTCTATGTCCTTTCTGCACGACGACATCCACCGCGCCGTAAGGGCAGTTTTCTTTGCACACCATGCAGCGCCTGTCTTCCGCCCAGGCGAGGCAGGTTTTCCGGTCAATGACGGCGGTGCCTGTTTTGGCCCATTTCTTTTCTTCCAGCGGCAGGGCGTGTATGGCCTGCGTCGGACAAACGGCCCCGCAGGCCGCGCAGTCCGGTCGACACGCGCCGGAACGAGGGTCAAGAAATGGTGTGAACATCCCGGAAAAACCGGCCTGAAACCAGATCGGCTGCAAACCTCCTGTGGGACAGGCTTTCATGCATTCCCCACAGCGCAGACAGCGGTTTAGAAAGTCCGTTTCCGGGCGGCTGCCTGGTGGCCTGACCAGACCTCCCCCCGATGCCGTTGATGGGCATAAAGTATCGGCATGGGAAAGGCCCGCAAGAGCCGCTCCGGCGGCAAGAGACGCACAGAAGGCTCTCCGCGAGGGAAGTATGGGTCGATGTGGGGGAGAGAATGCCGATGGGCTGTTGCCAAAGCCGAAGGAAACGGCCTTGTGGCTACACGCGGAAACACAGGCCTGGCAGGTCAGGCATTCGGAAGGTTGCGACAGCGCGGGATTTTCTTTCAGAATCCCCGCCGGGCATTGTGCGGAGCAGCGCCCGCAGGAAGTGCAGTTTGTCGAAACATGCCTCTTCCAGAATGCGAACCGGGAAAACAGCCCCAACAAGGCCCCGGCCGGGCAGAGGCAGCGACACCAGAAACGCGGCCTGGCGCTCTCCAGTCCTATGAGGGCAAACCAGAATGCGCCTACAAACCATGAAGTATAAAAATATCGTGTGTCCGGGTGCCAGTATAACCAATCGATCGCTCCAGCCCGTTCCAGAAGCGGCGAGACCGCTTCCAGGCCCTGACCGATGCCCTCCAGCCCCAGCGGATGCAGGACAAGCGCATAAAGCCGTGTCGTCAGAGGAATGGGGTTTGCCCAGAAGGCAAGATTTACTCCGCAGAGAGCGGCGGTCAGGATTACGGCCAGCATAAGGTATTTGAGGCTTCGCGGCACAGGGGCCGAAACGTGGCGCTTACCGCTTTTTCCCCTTCCCAGGAGGCGGCGAACTGCACCTCCGAAAATGTCCAGCGTCGCTCCCATCGGACAGAGCCAGCCACAGAAAATGCGCCCGGCCAATACGGCAAGCAGGATGGTAAACACGGCGGGAAAAAGAGCCGGGATAAGGGTTCGGGTGACCAGAGGTATCGCCGTACCGACAAGGGGATCAAGCCGCAGGAAAAGGTCCGACGGCAGACCGAAAACACTCCCGGTTTCAGCCGTTCCCAGAAGCAGACAAAAAAGAACCAAACAGCTCGCCTGCACAAATCGTCTCAACTTGCCGCCCATACGATGCCCTTTTTCCGGTTACAAGCTCAAACGCCGGACATGCATGTTTTCAATATCCATGCGCCCCAGCCCTCGTGCGTGAGCCTGGGCGATATGAGCCACCTGACGCGGCTGGATACGGCGGCCATACCATTCATACGAGGCGACCGTCATGGCGTCGGCGGCGACCGGGTCGGCGGAGGCGATGATTTCTTCCGGCGTCAGCACCTTGCCCGGCCCATAAGGGCCGTTGGTGCTGAGGACGCGGGATGCGTCGATCACCGCCAGTGCAGGCTTCAGCCTGAAACAGAGATCGACGATGGCCGTATCAAGGTCATAGCGCCAGTGCATGACGTTGCGGTCCAGAATCAATCCCGTCTGGCCCTTGAGCGACAGGCTGACGCCGGTGGACGTGTTGGTTTTCGCCACAGGCGCGGCGATGAGCACGTCGGCGTCCAGCACGTCCTTCATGACGGCGTTGGTTTTCATGTCCCTTGCATCATTGAGCGTGGTTTCCTGATAATAGCGTTCATGGGTGAGGTTATGGCAGACGCCGTTCCTCACGCCGTTGCAGGCGTCAAGGATGCCCGACCGCTCAAGCGGCTGCGTTCCGCTCTGGAAGGCGTGGTCAAGGATACGGACTGCTCCCGCACCGGCTTCCATGCACATCACCAGAAGTTCGCGCACCACTTCGGGATGGGTATTGGTGGCACTGGCGACATCCGCCGTAAAACTCATATTGGGCTTGATGACCACCTTCTGGCCGGGCCTGACGAAAGCCGACATGCCGCCGAGCAGCTCCACGGCGGCTCTGGTCGCGGCCGCCGGGCTGCCCTTGACCACGGCGATGTCGGGAGAAGCATCAGCCAGAAGCCGGGCCGGGAACCCCAGCGCGGCAGCGCCGATGGAAAGCGCCGCTGCGGCCTGAAATTTGAGAAAATCGCGTCGGTGCATGTGGCCTCCTGATTGTCCGATTGGGGGGCGGTTTATGTCTTCCGTTCGCTCAGTACCAGCCAAACAGGGTTTTTCCCCCGTCCAAAGCGCGTATCCGCTGCATGTCCTCGTCTTGTAGCTGAAAATCGAAGATGCCGAGGTTTTCCCTCATCCTTTCCCGGTGAGATGATTTGGGAATCACGGAAATGCCCAATTGGACTAGATACCTCAGGGCTATCTGCGCCGGAGTCTTGTTGTAGGCGAGACCGAGGGCACGGAGTACGAGATTGCTGAAGAAAGCGTTTTTCCCGGCGGCAAAGGGACTCCACGCCTGCATGTGCGTACCGCGCTTTTTCATTTCCTCAAGCAGTTCCCTTTGCTGAAAGAAAATATGAGCCTCGACCTGATTGACCGCCGGAATCACCGTGCAGGCACGCCGGAATGCTTCGTAACGGGATGCGTTGAAATTGGAAACGCCTATGGCCCTGAGCCGCCCGGCCCGGTAGGCCTCTTCCAGCGCGGGATACATTTCTTCCGCTTCCCGGTACGGCTCATGAATCAGCAGCAGGTCAATGAAGTCGAGTTGCAGGGCGTTCAGTGAGGCTTCAATGCCCTGTTTCGCTCTCGCATAGGATGCGCTGGGCCGATACAGTTTCGTGGTGACGAACAGCTCGCCGCGCGGTACGCCGCCGCGCCTGAGCGCGTTCCCCACCTCCCGCTCGTTGCCGTACATCTGGGCCGTATCAAACAGACGGTAGCCCAGCTCAAGAGCTTCCAGCACACAGCGTTCGCACTCCTTGCCGCGAAGCGCATAGGTGCCGAGCCCCAACATGGGTATGTTCACACCGTTATCCAGAACAATCATGTTCATGCTTTCTTCCCCGCCAATCGTGCTTTTGGGCTATCTGTATGATTTTTCAAAGATGCTGGCGCTATCCTCGTCAGTCATTTCGCACGGGTTGGCCGCGAACAGCCCTCCCTGCATGGAACGCGCCCCTTTCGCCAAGGTCATGAACTCATCCGGCGTAAAACCGTAGTCGCTCATTTTCAAATCAGCGACGCCGCAGGCTTCCTGCAACGCGACAAGGGCCGTGATGAAATCCTGCGGTTTATCGGCTCGCTCCATGCTCATGGCCCTTACCATTTTGACGAATTGGGCGTCGCAGGCATGACGTTCTATGAAAAACTCGGCGAAAGCTTTGGAAATCATGATCAGGCCTGCACCATGAGGCAAATTATGGTGGTAGGCGCTCATGGAGTGTTCCATGCTGTGCTGGGCGGTTGTGCTGGTCAACTGCATGGTCATACCCGCCATCGTGCTGCCATAGGCGATATGTTCCCTCGCTTCCAAATCATGACCATCTCTGACCGCACGGGGAAGGTACATGGCGATGTTTCTGATGGCCGACAGCGCGATGGTTTCGCTCAGGATATTCACGCCGTTGGACATCATGACTTCCGTATTGTGGAACAGCGCGTCAAAGCCCTGATACGCCGTATAACGCGCAGGAATCGTCCTCATCAGTTCCGGGTCCACAATGGCGAGAACAGGATTGAGCATCGGATCGCCAAAACCGATTTTTTCCTGAGTTTCCGGATTGGAAATAACGCCCCAACAGTTGATTTCCGAGGCCGTTCCTGCCGTAAGCGTGATCGTCACCACAGGCAGACCGGGACGGCTTAGCGGTTTGCCCTTGCCCGTGCCTCCGCAGACATAGTCCCACAGGTCGCCTTCGTTGGTCGCCATGGCGGAAATGGCCGTTGCGGAATCCAGCACGGCCCCGCCCCCCAGGGCGACGATGAAGTCGCAGCCGTTATCTTTGGCGAAGGCCGCGCCTTCCATCACCATATCTTTCAGGGGATTTTCCATGACCTTGGCAAATTCGGCCACTTCCACGCCCGCCTTTTTCAGTTGCTCCAGTGTGCGGTCATAGGCACCGCTCACTTTTGCCGACTTGCCGCAGGACATCAGCAGCAGAGCCTTTTTGCCGGGCAAAGCCTGATTCCCAAGTTCGTTCAGTGTGCCGGAACCGAACACTATCCGGGTAGGATTGTAAAAATGAAAGCTCATACGCATGGTTATCACTCCTTATTATCTTGTGGTCTGAGGTCGCGGGGAAAGAAACGGAACGGTCTATCGGGTCAGAAAGTTTTTCTCCTGAAGCCAGGCCAGGACATCATCCTGGGCCTTTGCCGCACGTGAACCACGGACGGCAAATCCCTCGACAAGAGTTGCCTGCGGGCAGCTTTGGGCTATATCGCGCGGAGAGTCGGCAAGCCCGTTCCCTCCATGCGTGCAGAAGGGGACCAGGGTTTTCCCGGCGAAGCCGAACTGTTCAAGAAAGCTACGGACAATCATGGGCGTGGTTCTGAACCAGTTCGGGTACCCTATGAAAATGGTGTCATAGGCGCTCATATCAACGGGAAATGTCACGGCCAGAGCCGGGCGCGCATTGTCTTCCCATTCCTTTCTCGCCCTGCGTTCCGTAGCGGAATGTTCGGACGGATAGGGTTCCGCAGCTTGTATTTCAAATATGTCTCCGCCTACGGCGGCATGGATCATCCCGGCCACGGCCCGGGTATTGCCGGTATGGGAAAAATACGCGATCAGGATGTTGCGGGAGGAATCAGCCGCAGCGGCAGCAAACGATGCAAGAGGAAGAATCCCCGCCGCCACGGCGAATCCGGCCAGCCCCTTCAATGCGTCACGCCGGGTATGACGTGGCGTTGTATTCCAAAAAACCATACGTTTTTCCATAATGATTCTCCTGTGACGATGACGTTCAACGTTGCGCGGGGGACGCCGCTCCTCCAAGGAAATGTTGCTGATGGAGCATTTCCTCCGTATAGGCATAATGATACGGCGTACTGTAGAAATCGCTGACAAGTTCCGTCCAAGTACCGACGCGGTTGTTGAAGGGCCTTGCCTTGAGATATTCGGCATACTGCGCATCATAGTGCTTCAGCGCGTCTTCGAGGTTGGTATCGTACCGTTCCTCAAAGAACATCGCCCGCATGGGCAGACGGGGTTTCAGGCCGGGGTCTTCCGCCGCATAGCCGATACAAAGGCCAAGGACAGGAAAAACATAGGGAGGCAGGCCCAATTCGGCGATGACTTCAAGCGGGTTTTGACGGACGTCGCCGATGACGACGGTTCCCAGCCCCAGAGATTCGGCTGCGGCAACCGCCGTTCCCACGGCGATGCCCGTTTCGTGAGCGCCGACAATGACGGTATCCATATCTTCCAGAACAGTATCCAGAGATTGCCCTTTTGCTCTACAGGCAAGCCAGGTTCGATAATAATCAGCGCAGAACACAAGGAAAACCGGAGCTTCGGCAATATGTTTCTGATTGCCGCACAAAGTGGAAAGGCGCTTCCTCCGCTCAGGGTCTTTAATAGCGACGATAGACACAAGTTGGACATTGACCCAGTTCGGAGCGGCCTGCACGGCCTGTATGATTTGCGCTGATCTCCGCCACCTTTTTATTTTCATATTTTCTATTTTTTACTGACTGTTTTTTCAGATTCTCATTCATATTTCCATGTGATCTGATATTCTGTTCCCGTCGTTTCTCCAAGCTGCATGATATAATTCTCAATCATCTTTTTTGCCCGCTCCTGTGCATTTACAAGAAGTGCTGTATTCTCTTCTGCTGTTTTTATCATTTCATCTCTTGCATTTTCTACCGCACCGGTTGCATCTCCCGCAGTAATTTTATTTCTATTAATCC
>OGYA01000813.1_pt1 | contig 23336 bp, 19 predicted proteins | sample 1576401 | NCBI WGS metagenome assembly OGYA01 (sample SAMEA3541485, study PRJEB24748) | human gut metagenome | biome: human gut; feature: human-associated habitat; material: faeces | place: China | collected 2012 | reverse complement strand
TATGTGCAAAAATATGTTAGTATGTTTTTATGTGTTAACAAACGGTGCATGTTGAGTCGGTAATAATGATGCGGAATTGTGGTTTGAAATGAGAAGAAAGAACTAAAATTGAAGAGATAGGGTAGACAAGAAGGCGTCTATTTTCTTTATTTTTATGAATTACATTGTAATGTATTTAAAAATGTATATTACAATAAAAATTGATAATAAAAGCGTTTCCATTATATTTTTTGTGGAAGAATAGGAGATGTAAAATATGGCGAAAGACAAGATGAATATACCAGCCTATAATGATATGATGCAAGAACTTTTTCAAGCCATTAAAGAGTTAGGGGGTTCGGGAACAATACAGGAAATTGACGATAAAACGATCGAAATACTAGGGTTGTCTTCAGATATATTAACTGTTATGCATGGTGATAGCAGTAAATCGGAAGTGGAATATAGATTGGCTTGGACAAGAACCTATATGAAAAAAGTGGGTATTTTAGAGAATTCTACGCGCGGGGTATGGGCGTTAACTACATCAGGACGTGAGTTGCAAGCAATAAATTCAGAAGAAATAGTAAAAAAAGTTCGCGAAATGACATTTTTAAAAGTAAAAGACGTAGAAAAATTTAATCTAGAGGATCATAACCTAGAGAATGATGGTGTCGATATGCCGGATGAAATTCAAACATGGCGTGAAAAATTAAAAAATGTATTAAGGAATCTGAAACCGGATGCCTTTGAACGTTTAACTCAAAGATTACTAAGGGAATCTGGATTTACCCAAGTAAAAGTTATAGGGAGAACCGGAGATGGGGGTACAGATGGAATGGGGACTATAAAATTAAATGGAATAATTAGTTTTCATATGCTTTTTCAGTGTAAGAGATATGTTGGGACTGTATCGGCTGGTGAAATAAGAGATTTTAGAGGAGCTATGCAAGGTAGAACTGATAAGGGTTTATTTATAACAACTGGTAAATTTTCAGCTTCTGCAATAGAAGAAGCAAACAGACCGGGAACACCTCCAATTGATCTAATTGATGGGGATGATTTGGTAGAAAAATTGCGTGAGTTGCAATTAGGAGTAGCTCCTGTTAATGATTATACGATTGACGATGCATGGTTTTTATCAATTTAGAGTATCCACAGGTTATATTACTTACATATAAATTTGTTTATGTAGTCTACAATGAAGCGGTTAAATAATAAGGTAAAAAATAAATATATAGTTAAGGCTATTAAGGAAATACATATAACAAAGAACTGGTATATTAAAAACGTAAAGGCATAGCAAAGGCGAGGAGGTGAACGGAGTGAACATTCAAGGTGATATTAATAGGAAATCAAATATTATTATCTACACAACAGAGGATGGTTTGGCAAAGATAGATACAACTTTTGATGGAGATACGGTATGGCTGTCAATTGATCAGATGGCGGAGTTGTTTCAAAGAGATAGAAGCGTAATAGGCAAGCATGTGAGAAATGTTTTTAAAGAAGGAGAATTGTCTAAAGAATCAGTATGGGCAAAATTTGCCTACACTGCTGCTGACGGAAAAGTTTATGATGTAGATTATTATAATCTTGACGTGATTATTTCGGTTGGTTATCGTGTGAAGTCAAAGCGCGGCACACAATTTAGAATATGGGCAACAGGCATATTAAAAGAATATATGAGAAAAGGTTTTGCGCTGGACGATGAGCGGCTGAAAAATCTAGGTGGTGGAGGCTACTTTAAAGAATTACTCGAACGTATTAGAGATATACGTGCTTCTGAGAAGGTATTTTACAGACAAGTCTTAGAAATTTATGCTACAAGTATTGACTATGATCCGAAAGCTGAAATATCCATTCAGTTCTTTAAAAAGGTTCAGAATAAGATACACTATGCGATTCATGGACAAACTGCAGCAGAAGTTATTTATACGAGAGCGGACGCTGAAAAAGAGTTTATGGGACTTATGACATTTGCAGGAAACCAGCCAACTCTAAAGGAGGCTGTCATTGCCAAAAACTATCTGAATGAAAAAGAGCTTCGGACGATGGGACAACTTGTTTCAGGGTATCTTGATTTTGCGGAACGTCAGGCAGAGCGGGAACAGATAATGACTATGAGCGATTGGGCAGAGCATTTGGATCGTATTCTTACAATGAGTGGCGAACAGTTGCTTCAAGGAAACGGAAGTATTACCCATAAACAAGCAGTTGATAAAGCAACGAGTGAATACAGAAAATACAAAACCAGAACCCTCAGTGATGTGGAGAAGGATTATTTTGATTCGATAAAAATATTGGAATATAAAACGGATAAGCGTTGAAAAGGTGATATTATTTACGAGTTAATAAAATTTGGCAAGAGAAACTCCGCCAGGGTGAACCACGTCTTTCAGACATTATTTTCATCCACTCACCACATACGGAAAGTATTGTCCTGTTACAGAAGAGTGTTAAATGATGATTAGGTGAGATTGTATAGTTGTCGTATGGTGAGGCGTGAAGGCTTTTGGCTTTCGCGCCTTTTCCTTATTGATGAAACGAGGTGATGTGTTTTGAAAAAGATATATTATATACCTGTGAAAAAAGAGAATATGGAACCGCTGCGTGTGGCGGCATATTGCCGCGTCAGCACTAAGAAAGAGACGCAGTTAGCCAGTTTGGCTCATCAAATTATGTCATATACAGAACAGATATCAGATCATCCAGGTTGGGTATTTTCAGGAGTATTCTGGGATTGTGGAAGAAGTGGATTAAGGAAAAAAGGCCGTAACGGATTGAAACATATGTTAGAAAGCGCTGTAGAGGGGAAATTCGATTACATAATCACTAAATCAGCAAAACGAGTATCCAGGAATACGGTAGAGCTATTGCAGATTAAAAAATATTTGGAGGAGAGTGATATAAAAACGGTAACAGGCAAAAAGGTATGGAGTGCAAATGTAATCCAGCAAATGCTAAAAAATGAGAAATATAAGGGAGACATGATGCTTCAGAAAACATTTACGGAAGATTATTTGAATGGTATACGAAAGAAAAATGTAGGACAGCGTACCAGATATTATGTGAAAGGAAGTCATCTGGCCATTATTTCTCCGGAGATATTTGATAAAGTGCAGGAGGAAATGCTTAATAGAGCCAGACTGCTCAGAACAGCTGATGGCAATCAGATTAGCAGTGGTAACCGTTTTAGCAGCAAATATTTGCTTAGTAATTTATTGATATGTGGGTATTGTGGCGGAGGATTCAGGCGTAGAACGGAGCGTGGGAAGATTGTGTGGAGATGTGGGACAAGGATGGAAAAAGGAAAGGCAGAGTGTGAAAATTCACCTACCTTGAACGATCAAGATGTAAGAGAGATGTTGGGAAAAGTTGTATGTAATGGGGAATATGATGAAAATGTCGTAAAGGATAGAGTGAAGAGAATAGATGTTTATGAGAAGCGGTTGATAATTTGTTATGCTGAAAAAGAGGGATATCAGATATGTGAGTTTGAATAATAGGTAAACGAGGATGTTATGTTGCAGAGGGGAAAATAAACGGAAATGAAGGAAGCTTTCAGATGGTAATGGTGAGGGGAGTATGGTAAAATATAGTGAAATGGATATGGAAACTTAAGGAATAGTATAATCATCGAATTTTTTTCGGAGATCTTTTGGCGGGGGAAGAGAAAGTGGAAAAATCTAATATATTGATGTACACAACAGAGGATGGAGTTACCAAAGTTGAAGTTACGTTTGATAACGATACTGTTTGGTTATCGTTAGATCAGATAGCAGATCTATTTCAAAGAAATAAATCCACGATATCCAGACATATAAAAAATATTTTTTAGAAGGCGAGTTAAGCCGAAATTCAGTTGTTGCAAATTTTGCAACAACTGGTTCCGACGGAAAAAGATATCATGTGGATTTTTATAATCTTGACGTTATTATCTCTGTTGGCTATCGCGTGAAATCTTTGCGAGGAACACAATTCAGAATTTGGGCTACAAATATCCTGAAAGAATATATGATTAAAGGATTTGCGCTGGATGATGAACGATTAAAGAATCTTGGTGGAGGAAATTATTTTGATGAGTTGCTGGCGCGTATCCGGGATATAAGGTCTTCAGAAAAAGTGTTTTGGAGAACAGTGCTGGAAATCTATGCGACCAGTATTGACTACAATCCGAAGGCGGAGAATTGCGTACAGTTTTTTAAACAGGTTCAAAACAAGATGCATTGGGCAGCACATAAGCATACAGCGGTAGAGGTGATTTACCAAAGGGAAGATGCAGATAAAGATAATATGGGACTGACTACATGGAGTGGCAAACGTATAAAACTCTCGGATGTAGAAGTGGCGAAAAATTATCTTGATGAAAAAGAGTTGGATGCACTCAATAAAATTGTAACGGCATATTTGGATATTGCAGAGGTACATGCTTTAAATCAGGAACCAATGTATATGAAAGACTGGCTGGAGACGATTGATGATTATCTCAGGATGACCAGACGTGATATATTAACAACAAAGGGGAAAGTAACACATCAGCAGGCCTTAGAGAAGGCGCATTCGGAGTATGAAAGGTATAAAAGAAATCAGGAATATATATTGTCTCCTGTGGAATGTCATTTTTTAGAGAGTATTGGGGAATTAGATAAGATGGACGGAGAAAATAATTAGTAGGAGACTGAAGATTTGTTTCTATTAAGGGAAAAATATGATTTTTATTCATTAGTATTGTCCGCTCACCACATGTGGAAGATTGTTGCCAATTGTCGAAAATATGAAATAGGCTAATCAGTAGAAATGACAATTATAAAAAATAGTAAATAAAAACGTTTTCCAAACATAGGGAGCAGGCATAGTTTTTTAGTTATATTTTATAAAATGATTAATGACGTTTTCTGATAGAAAAGACTATAAAATGTGATAGAATAAGTATAACGTAATTTGAATTTAATATGTACAGAATTAAAAACAACTATAAATCTAATAGGTTAAGGAGAAAAGATATGCTTAGCACGTTACAAGAACAAATTGAAGTAGCAGCGAGGACAATAGCAACAGACAGCTATGCAATGTCAATAGGAGAAATAATAAATATGTATAGGGATGAAGAAATAGATATTCATCCTGAGTTTCAGCGAGCATATAGGTGGGGAATAGATCAAAAGTCAAAGCTAATTGAATCAATTTTACTAGGTATACCAATGCCGCCTATTTTTATTTTTCATCGTAGAGACGGAATTTGGGATGTAATAGATGGGCAACAAAGATTATCCACCATTTTTGAATTTGCAGGTATATATATGGATGAAAATAAAAAATTGAGTCCTAAAATAAAATTAGAAAAAACAAAATTTTTGCCTGCATTAGAGGATATCGTGTGGGAAGACGAAAATGATGACGTATATCAATTAACTCAAGCTCAAAGATTATTGATTAAACGTGCAAAGATTGATGTAAAATTACTTAAATCAACAAGTGATAAAGATGCTAAATATGATTTGTTCCAAAGATTGAATACAGGCGGCTCACATTTAACACCACAAGAAATAAGAACTTGTCTAATTATTATGGAGAATAAAGATTTTTATGATATTTTGTCAAAAATGAGGGAAAATGCAGATTTTAAAACTTGTTTGCCTCTTACTGATAGAGCAATTAAAGAGCAAGAAGATTTAGAATACATCATTAGATTTATAGTAGCAAGACACGGAGATATTAATAATATGCCTAGTAGTCTGCATGAATATTTTGATAATACGATAATAAGTCTAATATCGACAGAAGCATTAGATGTAGAAAAGGAAGTGGAAATATTTGAAAAAACGTTTAGATATATAAATAATATGTTGGGTGAAAATGCATTCAAAAGATATGATATAGAACATAACAAATTTGTGGGTTCTATAACTCTAAGTGCATATGAAGCTATGGTCCCTGAAGTGAGCAGAAAAATTGATTATTATATATCTGAGGTATCTAAGAATGAATTTATGGAAAAAGTTAAAATGATGCATACAAATAAACAATATGGGCCATTCTCGGGAAGAAGATCAACTAATAGATTTACAGCGTTACTTAAAGTAGGTCAGGAGGTTTTTTAATTGGCCATAAAAATCAATACTTTGGAAATGCTCTTAGAAGAATTGGACCAAGATTTACAATGGAGAAAAAAAGAAATATTAGATATAAGGACCCTTATAATAGCAAATGATTATTTGCCATGTTTGTTACGCTCTTGTTTTACATTATCATGTGCACATTTCGAAGGATATATCAGATATGCCTCAAATGCATACATAGCATATATTGCTGGACAAAAAATAGAATGTCGCAAATTGAAATTAGAGATAGCGGCCATTCTGATTAGGAAAAAACACTATAACTTATTTTCTAATAATCAATATAAAGTAAAAACTTCAGTTGTTAAGAAAGCACTTGAAGAGTATGAAAACATATTATCACAACAGTTTATTATAAAGTTAAATGATAATGCAGAACCTATAGTTGATGAAGATGAGCCTGCAATACCTACAGAATCTAATCCGAAACCAGATGTTTTGAAAGAGATTACTCAGATTATAGGTTTAGATTACGAGAATATGTTTAAAGCAAGAGAACCATTTATTGATCGCGAATTATTAAATCCTAGACATAATATTGTACATGGGCGTAGGAGAGTACCTAATTATAATGAAGTTATAGAGGTAACGAACTATGTGTTAGAAATTATGGAAACATATAAGGAAAGTGTTTATTCTTTAGCAGAAAAAGAAGATTATTTGAAGTGAAAAATAATATCTTTTCTTGGCGATAAGAGCTTGGACAATTATGATTGCGGAATCAAGGCCAGAGGAAAAAGAAATGATGATTAGTGTAATCATGAATTGTCTAAAGTGATTAAGAAGTAGGAGTGTCCGCCCAGGCCCAATTCTACCCTGTGGACATCACTATTATACACTCGTGACATGTCGAGTCGGTAATAATGATGCGGAATTGTGGCGCGAAAGGGAAATAGAGGGGTTAAACCACAAAATATAGTGGCTTTTGGCTTTTTAATAGATGTGAGACGGGGAAAAGAGGATATAGAGTAAAATTTTAGGTCAGCTAGATCAAAAAATGGCTGGCCTTTTTAATAGACAGAGTTTCGGCTATTTCCAACTTACTAGAGGGCGTATATAAGATCCTTTGGAAAGATGTTGGATGTTATCCATACTGGCAGAGGAAAGACGAAGTGGAGGATGTATTCTCGTGGTGGATAGAGGAGGCCATAGAGGGGCAGATGTGTTTGTTTGATATGCCGGAGTGGATAGATAACATTTAATAAATTAATGTCAATAATGGTTGAAAATTTTTTGTAATCGGTTGGTATATAATGGACATGTATAAGGCTGAGGCATTAGAAAATAGAGCTTCCATACAAATCCTCCAAAGGATAGAAGCTGGAAGATGATAGATTGAGTTTGGTTATTGATAATTCAGCAAGAGAACGTTCCATCAGAACTTTCTGTATCGGTAAAAAGAACTGGATGTTTCACGATTCCATTCAGGGTGCGCAGGCAAGCGCTGTCATCTACAGCATTTCGGAAACCGCAAAGCTCAATAACCTGAGACCTTATTATTATTTTAAGCATTTACTCACAGAGCTACCCAAACTCTGTGACGAAAAAGGAAATATAGATTCTGCGAAGCTAAACCACTTATTGCCATGGGCAAAAGAGTTACCGGCTGAATGCAGAAAACCACGCCGCTAATATCTGTTAGCGGCGTTAATTTATTGGTAGGCGCAGGATTTGACGCTTACAAACAAAGGACGCGTCTCGAAATTAATCCTCGAATAAAACGAGAGTCGCCAGTTCTGAAAAATCATGTTATAATTTTTAGGAAAACAATCATTTCGAGCGATTCGCAAAAAGGAATTTCGTTAGTATCTAAATATGGATTATATCTGCCTAGTAGAAAAGGGTTGGTTAATTATGTAAGAAGGGTTTTGAGATATTACGTAAGAAAGAGGGGATGAGCTATATGAGAAAAACAGTGGAAGTACCGGCATATCATGAAATGATGCAGGAATTGTTTCAGGCCATAAAAGAATTAGGGGGGTCGGGAACGATACAAGAGATTGATGATAAAACGATTGAAATATTAGGTTTATCTCCAGAAGTATTAACAATTATGCATGGTGATACCAGTAAATCAGAAGTCGAATATAGGTTGGCGTGGACAAGAACATATATGAAAAAGGTTGGAATTTTAGAGAATTCTGCACGTGGAGTATGGGCGCTAACTACGGTAGGCCGTGAATTACAGGAAATAAATTCGGATGAAATTGTTAAAAAGGTTCGTGAAATGACCTTATTAAAGATGAAAGATACGAAAGAGATAAGTCTTGAGGATCATAATTTAGAAAATGACGGCGTTGATACACCAGATGAAATCCAGACATGGCGCGAAAAACTCAAAAATGTATTAAAAAATTTAAAACCGGATGCATTTGAACGTTTAACACAACGATTATTAAGAGAGTCTGGATTTACACAAGTAAAAGTTACGGGAAAGACTGGGGATGGTGGAATTGATGGAATGGGAATAATAAAATTGAATGGAATAATTAGCTTCCATATGCTTTTTCAGTGTAAAAGATATACAGGAAGTGTGTCTGCTGGTGAAATTCGGGATTTTAGAGGAGCTATGCAGGGAAGGGCTGATAAAGGCCTGTTTATTACAACCGGTAAGTTTTCTGCGCCTGCAATTGAAGAGGCCAATAGACCTGGAGCTACTCCGATTGATTTAGTTGATGGGGATGAATTGGTAGAAAAGTTGAGAGAATTACAGTTAGGAGTTGCCCCGGTCAATGACTATGTAATTGATGATGCTTGGTTTTTATCAATTTAGGCCCCGGATTTACTGGTACATCATTTACATAGACAGTATTTATCAACCGGATAGCATCAAGCATTTAATCATAAGCAATATAAAAGGGTAAATATATGAAAAACATGCAAAAAAACACAATCCCCAAACACAGAAAACTCCATCTGATATTCAGATTCCTCCAGGGCTCCAAACTCTATTTTGCCGCCGCCGTAGCCGCATCCCTGGTATCGACCATATTAAATGCCCTGACACCGCAGATTTTTCGCTTCAGCATTGATGAGGTGCTCAGTGGAAGCAGCGGAACCATCAGTAGCAGCGGAACCAGCGGAAGTTACCTGTCCAGCCACCTCTGGGTTCTGGCGCTGATGATTGTGGCGGTGGCAATCGCCTCCGGTATTTTTACCTACATCAGCCGTACCAATACAGCCAGGGCAGGGGAGAATTTTGCTAAAAATTTGCGGGATACATTATTTATCCATGTGCAGAAGCTTCCCATGAGATGGCATGACAGGAACCAGACAGGGGATATTATCCAGCGGTGTACTTCTGATGTGGAGGTGATACGCGGATTTGTGGTTACTCAGCTTCTGGAGGTGTTCCGCACGGCCTTTCTTGTGCTTACGTCTTTTGTCATGATGTTTTCCATGAATGTGAAGCTTTCCTGCATCGTTCTCCTGTTCGTGCCGGTTGTTGTGGTGTACTCCACTGTGTTTTACCGGCTGATAGCCAAGCGGTTTACCACTGCGGACGAGGCAGAGGGAGAACTTTCCACGGTTGTGCAGGAGAATGCAACAGGAGTGCGCGTGGTGCGGGCATTCGGACGGGAACAATTTGAGATGGAGCGGTTTGACAAGAAGAATAATGCCTTTGCCAAGCTGTGGATTCGTCTGGGGACGTTATCAGGACTGTATTGGGGGATTGGGGATCTGATAACGGGGCTGCAGGTGATTGCGGTTATTATTTTCGGAGTGGTGGAAGCTGTGAATGGTTCCATATCGGTTGGTGAATTTGTGGCGTTTGCGGCTTACAATTCAACGCTGGTGTGGCCAATCCGCGGCCTTGGGCGTATTCTCTCTGATATGAGCAAGGCTGGCGTTTCGTTTGAACGTGTGGATTATATCATACGCTCCCAGGAAGAAGCCTATGGAAAGACAGATGAAAAAGGAGGGAAGGAACGCGAACATTCCAGTGGAAAGTATGATATCTCCTTCCAGCATGTATCCTTCGGATATGAGGAAGGAAAGGATGTGCTCCGGGATATTTCATTTACAGTTCCGGAAGGCAGCACCTTTGGGATTCTGGGCGGAACGGGCAGCGGGAAGTCTACGGTAATCCAGCTTCTTTCACGGCTCTATGAGCTGGAGGAAAACAGGGGAAGCATCTGTATTGGCGGCAGAGCTGTTAAGGACATCCCCATTGAGGAGCTCAGGAGAAATATAGGAATGGTATTGCAGGAACCCTTTTTGTATTCCAGGACAATCCGGGAAAATATAGCGGCTTCCGTACCAGGCGCGTCTCTGGAGGAGATTCGGTACGCGGCTCAGATTGCGTGTATTGACGACGCCATTATGAGTTTTCCGGATGGATATGACACTCTTGTGGGGGAACGGGGAGTTACTTTGTCGGGAGGGCAGAAGCAGAGGATTGCTATTGCCAGAATGCTGCTTCGGAAAGCTCCCATTATGGTGTTTGACGATTCCTTATCAGCAGTGGATTCCCAGACAGATTACCGCATCCGCTGCGCGCTGAAGGAACATATGAGGGAGGCTACGGTTATTCTGATATCCCACAGAGTGACATCTCTTATGGGCGCGGATGAAATCCTGGTGCTGAATCAGGGAAAAATAGAAGAACGCGGAACCCACGGGGAACTGATACGGAGAAATGGAATCTATCGCAGGATTTATGAAATACAGATGAGCCGTGATGATAGAGACCTGATGGGACAGGATGAAAAGGATAAAAAGAATAAAAAGGATAAGAAGAGTAAAGAGGATAATAAGATAGAGGATAAGATGGATGGGGGGATAATCAATGGCAGCATATGAAGAACAGGAGTATAACAATCCCTTCAGCTTCCGCATATGGATGAAGCTGTTTCCGTTTTTCAAGCCGTATAAGAAGTTTTTCGCAATTACGCTGGGTCTTAATATTCTGCTTGCGGGAGTGGATATCCTTGTGCCTCTGTTCCAGAGCTATGCCATTGACACATTCATTATCCCGGACCGTTTGGATGGGCTTGGAGTATTTACCCTGGTTTATATTTCTGTTATTGTGGCCCAGACTGTCTGTGTGTATGTGTCGGTTCACGCGGCTACATCCATAGAGATGAATGTGGGAAAGGATTTAAAGAGAGCGCAGTTTAAACATTTGCAGACCTTGTCGTTTTCCTACTATAATACGACTCCGGTGGGATATATCCACGCCCGGGTGATGAGTGATACTCTGAGGATTGCGGGGATGATAGCCTGGGGCCTGGTGGATATGTTCTGGGCTCTGATTTATGTGGTCAGTGTGTTTGTGATTATGTTTATGCTGAATGCGCAGCTGGCATTTATCATCACCATGATTGTTCCGTGTATTGCCCTTTTGACCGTGTATTTCCAGAATCGGATTCTGAAATGGAACCGGAAGGTGAGGCGAATCAATTCCCAGATTACCAGCGCTTACAATGAAGGCATTACCGGGGTTAAGACGTCAAAGAGTATGGTCATTGAATCGGACAATGAAAAACGCTTCTTTGAAAAGACATCGGATATGCATCAGGCGGCGATCCGTTCGGCTAAGCTGAATGCGGTCTATATTCCGGCTATTTTGTTTTTCAGCTCTGTGGCTTCAGCTGTGGTGTTGGCAAAGGGCGGCTATATGGTCCAGGAAAATATCATTAAACTGGGGACGCTGTCTGTATTTATCTCGTATGCGGTTGTTATATTTGAACCCATACAGCAGCTTGCCAGGCTGCTGGCGGAGTTGATTTCCTGTCAGGCAAATATTGAGCGGGTGATGGATCTGCTGGAACAAAAGCCCAATGTGGTGGACAGAACCGATGTGCTCAGGAAGTACGGAGACGCATTTTCACCCAATAAGTGTAATTGGGAAAAAATCCAGGGAGACATTGTGTTTGAGGATGTTTCCTTTATGTACCCGGACGGGAAGGAATATGTGCTGGAACATTTTAACCTTCATGTGCCTGCCGGCATGAATGTTGCCATTGTGGGTGAGACAGGGGCGGGAAAGTCTACCCTTGTGAACCTGGTGGGGCGTTTCTTTGAACCGACAAAGGGAAGGATATTGATTGACGGCGTGGATTACCGGGAACGGTCGCAGCTGTGGCTTCACAGCCAGATTGGTTATGTGCTGCAAAATCCGCACCTGTTTTCGGGAACTGTGCGGGAAAATATAAGGTATGGCCGCCTGGATGCATCGGATGAGGAGATTGAAGAGGCGGCCAGGAATGTGTCTGCGGACATGGTTGTGGCGAAAATGGAAAAGGGGTATGACAGCGATGTGGGTGAAAGCGGAGGCCTGTTGTCCACAGGCGAGAAGCAGCTGATTTCGTTTGCGCGGGCGGTTCTGGCCAATCCTGCCATTTTCGTTCTGGACGAGGCCACCTCCTCCATTGATACCCAGACGGAAAAACTGATTCAGGATGCCACCAACCATCTGCTGAAGGGACATACTTCCTTTGTGATTGCACACCGTTTATCCACAATCCGTCAGGCTGATTTGATATTGGTTGTAAAGGACGGGAAAATCATAGAGCGGGGCAGTCATCCGGAACTGCTGGAGCAAAAGGGATATTATTATGAACTGTATTCCAGGCAGTTTGAGGAAGAGGAGGCTATGAAGGTGTTCGCAGGGGCAACGTTCGCGGGAGAAACAGATTGGGAATCAGTATGCCAGCCATAAATAAGGAGAAAAAATGAGACTTCAAGAAGCGTGTGTCCGGTTTAATAAATTAGCAGGTATCAGATTTGAGGAATTGTTCAGCCAGAACGATATGAACATGATTATCATTAATAAAGGGAAAACAGGCCAGCTTTTGGAGCTGGCCCTGGGAATGCATTTGTCCAGCACAAATCTGGATTTTGATGATGGGGAATTGAAAACTAACAAGTGTGATAATGCAGGTAATCCAAAGGAAACGGTTTTTATTACACAGATTAGCAGTGTGATCGATGAACTTATTCAGGAGCGCCCCTTTGAGGAAACACATTTGTACGAAAAAATCAGCAATATTTTATATGTGCCGGTCTGTAAAGACGGCAGTCCCAAAGACTGGATGTTTTTGCCCAGCATCCATATCGATCTCAGTTCGCCCCGGTATGCGCAGCTTCGGGATATTTGGCGTTCAGATTACTACTCCATTTGCAGGCAGCTGAGGATGCACATAGAGACAAGCCCGGATAGGCGTATACATACATCCAACGGACAGCATATACAGGTGCGGAGCAAGGATTCAATGCCGTATCACCCTATTTATTCCGAAGTATATGGCCGTTATGTTTCAAATAAGAACCATGCGTTCTATTTCCGTAAGGAGTTTGTTTATGATATCCGCAGTATGAGCAGATAGGTATGGGTACCGGAACATTTGTCAGGAAGGCCGAATCCGGCCTTCTTCTGCCGGCCTTGCCGAATCCGGCTATTCACCGCCGGCCCGTTTTTTAATATACGTCTGATTTCACGCCGCCTTTTTATTCTGCTAACCGGCCCCCGCCGGTCAATACTCCACGTGCATCACTATATTTTGTGGATAATCTCCATATGATTTCCCGAAAATGTTGATTCCGCCCACATGTTTTGCGTCCTTTTTAATTTCTATCTTAAAAGAGATATAGGGCTGGGCTGAAAGCGCAAGGGTATCAATGTTGATTTCTTCTGATTTCATCACCCCGTCTAAATAAGTTCCGCTCCCATCCACGCTGATTGTTTTTAAAAGACCGAATTGTGTGTTTCCGTCTGTCCACCAGATCGGTGTCAGTTTTCCGTGCCTTCCTCCAAAATCACCAGGAGAGGTATAGGTAAGAAGTTCCCTGTCATTGATGGAAAATGTAATGTCGGAGGGCCACACATTCCGGTATCCAGGTGCCTCGGAGCAGATTTCCAGGCTGAATGATACATAATTTGGATTTTTGCCGCTGATGAAATGGTTCGGGAAGCGGTATTCCACAAAACCCCTCTGGAACCAGATTAACTGTGCCGCGCTTCTGCCGGGTGAGTAAAAAGATTTTATATCATCGCAGGAATCAATGTAGGTTTCCTCGTTTACCATTCCGCAGGTCGGATGAATCCTGAAATCGTAATAATTCCCAATGGGCATATCCACGCTGAATGACCGCCGCTCCTTCTCCTGGGGAGAAGTGTTGATAGACAGAAACACATCCTCTGCCCTGGAACTGCATACTTTTTGGGAACCCCGGACGCCCGGAAGCATCTCTGTATTAATCAGATTGGCTTCTTCCAGCATATTCACATGAAATGCAGCCGATGAAACAGGAATCGTAAGCTCCTGCGCCAGTTCCACGATATTCATGGACTTATGTTTTAACAGCGCCAGCATCCGGATTCTGACTCTGGATGAAAGTGCCTTCCCAAGCCGTTCAAATAATTCATAATTCTCTTCCGAATCAATGTCAAGTACAATATGCCGGTCTATCTTTTCTTTTTCATTTGCTGATTGCCGATTCATAGATACCCCCCGCAGCTGACTTTTATGCATAGCCAATTTTTACACATAGCCGACTTTTACACACATACAACTTCCTGCATAGCAAACCTTTTTCAGCCATACCCATTCAGAATGCTTTATTGTATTATTATATCGGGTGTAAAAGTAAAAAACAAGGAGATAGAATGTTAATTCTGCCATTTGTTACAGTAATACTGTATTAATAAAACCACACCAAAACATTAATTTTGGAAATATGCACAAATAATTTATTATTATACCTATAATATATTGACATTTTGTACAATGAGTGCTATTTTAAAGGTACATTAAAACTGCAAGTAAAGATGTGAGGGTGCCATGACAAAATTTTATAAAAAAGGATATCCCAGACCACAGTTCGTGAGGGAATCATTTTTCTCCCTGAATGGAGAATGGAACTTCAGATTCGATCCCCGAAAGGAGGGAATCAAATGCGGATGGCAGAATGGATTTGAAGACCGTAAAATTATCGTTCCGTTTTCGTATGAAAGTCCGGCGGGCGGAATTGGGGTACAGGATGAATGCAATGTTGTCTGGTATTCCAGAAGCCAGTCATTTGAACTTCACGAAGGGAAAAGAATCCTTTTAAACTTTGAAGGATCGGATTACCGGACGGAGCTCTGGGTCAATGGAATTTATATGGGAGTTCACGAAGGCGGATATACCAGATTCACCTTTGATATTACCGAAGCACTGAAAAAAACGGGGAATCAGCTGGTCTGCCGCATTGAAGATACCTATTCGACCGTACAGCCCAGAGGAAAACAGCGGTGGCTTAAACAAAATTATGACTGCTGGTATACCCAGACAACGGGAATCTGGAAGGATGTATGGGCAGAAGAAACTGACAGCAGTTATTTAACAGCCCTTTATTTAACACCTCTCTATGACGAAAATTCCCTGGAAGTTGATTATGAACTGAATTTATGGAAGGACAGCTCTGATTCATTTGAAATTGAAACCATTATTACATTTGAGAATTTTACCATTTATTCCGGAAAAGATAAAGTCATAAAAAATGCGTTTTCCAAAAAAATCTCTCTTGTTAATGATGAAATCAAGTGGAAAGTACGATACTGGTGTCCTAAATCACCTAACCTCTATGATGTATGCATCAGAATTTATAAAAATGGGAAGGTAATTGATGAGGTTGGTTCCTATTTCGGGTTACGGAAAATATCCACTGATTCCGGCAGAGTAAAACTCAATAACATGGACTTTTATTTAAAGATGGTGCTGGACCAGGGCTACTGGGAATCGTCCCTGCTGACCCCGCCGGATGAAGAGGCGCTGATTCTGGATATTAAAAAAATACTGGAATATGGATATAACGGAGTGAGGAAACACCAAAAGATTGAAGACGAACGCTTCTACTACTGGGCTGATGTCTATGGTCTTACTGTCTGGTGCGAGGCGCCTTCGTTCTATGAATTTGACCGCAGGGCCATTGAATGTGTGACAAAAGAGTGGGTTGACATTGTAAAACAGCATTATAACCATCCGTCCATCATTACCTGGGTTCCATTTAATGAATCCTGGGGGATTCCAAGAATCCTATGTGATAAAAAACAGCAGGTTTTTACGGAAGCCATTTACTATCTGACGAAATCCCTGGACGCCACCCGGCCTGTCATCAGCAACGACGGATGGGAGCACACGAAATCCGATATCATAACACTTCATGATTATGCGGAATATGGGGAGGATCTTCTTAGCCACTGGACGGATTGGGAACAAAACCTGTCCAATACCCAATCCTTTAACGGGGAGCGCTATGCCTTTGCCGGCGGCTTCCGTTATGAGGGACAGCCTATTATTTTAAGTGAATTTGGCGGAATCGCTTTCTGTAAGGATGAAAAGGCGTGGGGATATGGGAACGCAGAAACATCAGAAGGCAGTTATCTGGAACGGCTGAATAGCCTGACAGACGCGATATATAGTATGGATTTTATCAGCGGATATTGTTACACACAGCTGACCGACGTAGAACAGGAACAAAACGGACACATGGATATGAACAGACGGGACAAAGTGGGTGCCGAAAAAATAAGAAACATTATACAAGGAGGAAGAAAATGAGAAAGAGATTATTAGCACTTGGACTGGCAGGAATCATGGCGGCGTCAGCTGCCTTAACCGGATGCTCCGGTTCCAATGGAGCGGCAGAAACAAAAAGTGAAGCAGCCCAGACAGAGGGCTCTGAGGGCGGAAAAACAGTAATTACCTTTTGGAACGGTTTTACGGGTTCTGATAAGGATACCCTGGAAGCACTTGTTCAAAAGTACAATGATACCAATGATAAAAACATTGAAGTACAGATGAATATAATGCCCTGGGACAGCCTTTACCAGAAGCTCGCCACGGTACTTCCGGTAGGCGAGGGGCCTGATATCCTGGCATTTGCTCCGGAGCGCCTTGGCACGTATGCGGAACCTGGTGCCCTGGCGCCTGTTGACGATGCTTATGCAGATGGAATCATTGATGAATCAGTGGTGCCCGATGCGCTGAAGGACAATTTAAAGTGGAAGGGGACCTATTACGGCGTACCCATGAACTTTGCAACCCTTCTTTTATATTACAATAAAACAATCTTTACAGAAGCCGGATTAGACCCGGAAACGCCTCCTGCAACCTGGGATGAACTGGAGCAGTATGCAGAGCAGATTGTGGAGAAAACAGGAAAATACGGTTTTGACATGGCGGTTAAGGAGACAACCCCAATGTGGTGTATCATGCTGTGGGGAAATGGCGGAGATTTCATAAAAGATGGAAAAGCTGTTTTCAACAGTCCTGAAAATGTGGAAACCATCACCAGGTGGGCGGAAAATATCCGTGACAAGAAATTTGGTCCGGAGGTTTTAACCGGAGGTGAAATTGACAAGCTGTTTGAAAGCCAGAAGCTGGCCATGTACTTCTGCGGGCCATGGGCAACCACCGGATTTAAGAACGCGGGCATTGATTTTGGTGTTGCGCAGGCGCCAAAGGGACCAGAGCAGCAGGTTACACAGGCAAACGGTGTTGGCATGTTTTTAACTGCATCCAGTAAGAATAAAGAGGCGGTTTACGACTTTTTCAAATACTGGAATTCTGTTGACACACAGGTAGAATGGTGCCTGGGAACAGGATTTCCGCCTGCAAGAACTGATATCGCGGACGATGCGCGTTTAAACGAAAATCCATATATCAAAGAATTTGCAAAACCGGCAAATGAGAGCCAGATGTATTTGCAGCAGTTAACTAACTTTGCAGATATTGAGAATCAGGCTATTACTCCTGCATTTGAAAAAATTCTTCTGCAGAACGCAGATGTAAAAGAATCCCTGGATGAAGCAAATGACATCATTCAGAGCATGCTGGAATAGGACCCTGTAGAGGAGAATGTAAATGATGAAAACTTCACTGGAAAGAAAGAGGGAAAGAGCCGGCCTTTATTTCGTTCTCCCCTCCATGACCATTTTTACCGTATTCGTATTTATTCCGCTGATTATCGCTTTTATATTCAGCTTTTTCAAATTCGACATGATGTTCCAGAATTTCCAGTTTCAAAAGCTGGGTAATTACGCAAAGCTGGCGGGTGATAAAAAGTTTTGGAATGCCCTTTTTAATACGGTTTATTACACCGCCTTCACGGTTCCCGTGCAAATCGGGCTGGCTCTTGTGACGGCGGTTGCGGTAAAAAGAAAGGGATGGCTGAGCGGATTTTTTAAGTCTGTTTATTTTATTCCCGCCATCTGTTCCATGACCATTGTTTCCATCCTATGGAGTTTTCTGGTTAATCCGGACATCGGAATGTTCTGCTACTGGGCAAAACTCCTTGGTTTCAACCCAATCAATGTTTTGAGCAGTCCCACATGGGCCATGCCTACGGTTATTCTTGTCAGCGTATGGAAAAATTTTGGTTTTAATATGGTCATCCTTCTGGCAGGATTAAATGGAATTGATGAGTCCTATTATGAGGCCGCCAATATTGACGGCGCCACCGGATTCCAGAAATTCAGGGGAATCACCATCCCCATGCTGATGCCGACGTTAAGTTTTACGGTTGTGAACTGCATCATAGGCTCCTTCCAGGTATTCGACCAGGTATACATCATGACGAAGGGCGGACCTTTATTTAAGACACAGACACTGGTGCAGCTTATATACAGCATGGCTTTTGATTCGTTCAACATGGGCTACGCGTCCACCATTGCGGTTGCGCTGTTTATCATCACCTTTATTATTTCAGTATTCACCTTTAAACATATGACAAAAGGTGAAGAAGATTTGGGCTGACGGGAGGAATACACATGACGCGGACAAATAACATTTACCGGAAAAATGCCGGGAAGATCATTATAACCATCCTGCTTGCAGCCCTGGCCTTTATTGTTCTGTACCCGTTTATCTGGATGCTGGTCACATCATTTAAACCGGAAGCCGAGATTGTATCCTATCCGCCAAAGCTGTTTTCGGGAAGGTTCAGTCTGGATTCCTATATCAATATCTGGAAGCGGGTTCCATTTTTAAAATACTACCGCAATACCATTATTTTCTCCACAGCAGTGACCGTTACATCGCTGGTGTTTGACACCATGGCAGGTTATGCCTTTGCCAGAATGAATTTCCCCGGAAAAAACATTATGTTTCTTATGGTTATGGGAACCATGATGATTCCCTTCCAGGTAATCATGGTTCCGCTCTACATTGAAATTTTTAAATTTGGCCTTATCAATACGTATCCGGGACTGGTCCTTCCGCGGGCAACCAATGCCTTTGGTATTTTCATGATGCGCTCCTTCTTTATCTCCCTTCCCAAAGGGCTGGAAGAAGCCGGACGGATTGACGGCTGCACGGAATTCGGGATTTTTAGGAAAATCATGGTTCCGCTGTGCAAACCGGCCATTGTATCCCTGTTCATATTTCATTTTATGTATCAGTGGAACGACTTATTGTATCCGCTGCTCCTGACAACGGATGATAATATGAAAACCCTTCCCTCTGGTCTTGCCACCTTCATGGGAACCCATGTGGTCGAATACGGTATTATTATGGCGGGCGCGTGCCTGTCCCTTCTGCCAATCTTAATCGCTTACTTTATTGCGCAGAAGCAGTTTGTACAGGGAATCGCAATGACAGGTATGAAAGGATAAATCAAATGAAAGCGGAAATTACTATCAAAGAAGGAAATAAACGGCCTGTAAACCCTCTGATTTTCGGACACTTCATAGAATATATGAGAGACTGTATCGACGAAGGTATGTGGGCGCAGCTGTTAAAAAACAGGAGTTTTGAAATATCGGAGCACGTAAAAGACGGAGTTCCTGATTTCTGGCACCGGACAGGTGTAAAAGATGCCTTTCACTTTGAACAGGACTGGGACCACACTATTTCCAGGGAAGGCTGTTCTCTTAAGATAACAGACCGAAACCATTATGACGGGTATGCCGGAACCGCCCAGACCGGTTTATGTATCCAGAATGGAAGGTATGAAGGATATGTCTGGATGAAGTCTGAGCAGGAGGTTCCTGTTTCCATTGAAATTTACGATAAAGAAGGACGGGAATTTTTAAGCAAAACCATTTCTGTAAACGGGGAATGGAAAAAATACTGTTTTGATTTTCGATCCGCTGCAGTTACTTACACAGGAACAATGGAAATCCGCTTAAAAGCAGCGGGTACATTATGGGTAGATGGCTGTTCTCTCATGCCTTCTGATACGGTAGACGGAATATGGAGAGAAGTATTTGAACGGATAAAAAACATTTCCCCTGCTGTCATACGTTTTCCCGGCGGCTGTTTTGCCGACTGCTATCACTGGGAGGACGGTATCGGTGAGCGGGACACCCGTCCGGTCCGTAAAAATGAGCATTGGGGCGGTTACGAGGATAACAGTTTTGGTATGGACGAATATATGGAGTTCTGCCGTAAAATCGGCTGTGAACCTATGATTTGCGTCAACTTTGGAAGCGGGACAGCGGAGGAAGCCGCAAATTGGGTGGAATACTGCAACGGCTTGGCCGACACGCCTTACGGCCGGTTAAGGGCTGCCCACGGTCATCCCGAACCCTGGAATATCAAATACTGGGATATCGGAAATGAAACCTTTGGTGATTGGGAAATAGGCCATCTGGATGCCTCCGGATATGCGGTCAAGTATCTATCCTTTTATGAAGCCATGAAGGAGAAGGATCCGACCATCACTTTCATGGTATGCGGCGGGGACGGAGACAGCATTTCCCAGGAATGGAACCGGAAGATTTCAGAAATCATCGGAGACAAAATGGATGTGGTATGTCTCCATATGTATTCACAGAAAGAGATACAGGGCGAGCATGACAGCAGGGACATCTACTACGCAACAGCTGGTTCCGTGAAAAAGTACGAAGGGATTTTAAACGACTCCTGCGAGACCATACGCAAAAGCGGCAATCCGGCTGCCATGGCAGCGGTTACAGAGTATAATGTGGGAACCATTATTGACTCTTACCGGGAACAGACATTAGAGGCCGCTATTTTCAATGCCGGCATGCTCAATATGTTTTTAAGGAATACAGATAAGCTTGCCATGTGTAATTTGTCAGATTTGGTGAATGGATGGCCCGGAGGATGCATTGTAAGCAAGGACGGTCATGCATTTGGGACTGCAACGTACCATGTTATGTCCATGTATTCCGGAAGCCGTTTAAAAGAGGTTTTAGACATAGATGTGTTCTCGCCAACCTACAGTACGTCTGAGCAGATTGGAAATATAGAACCGCTTTCCGGTGTCCCCTACGTGGATGCGGCGGCCTGCCTTGACGAAAATGGAAATACGGTTGTTTTTGCGCTGAACCGTTCCTGTGACCAGGAAGCGGTTCTTGAAATTAAATATGAAACTCCAAATAAAACCGTGAAAAAAGCAGAAATCACCACCATTACTTCGGAGAAAACTTCCGATATGAACACATTGCCGGATGAATCCATTGTACCGGCTGCCTGCATGATGCAGACACAGTCCGGCAGTGTTACGCTGGCGAAACATTCTATAAATAGAATCGTACTTCTGCCATAATATAGTTTCATATCACAGACATAGGCTGCACACGAAATGACTCAGACAGTTATTTTTCGTGGCAGCCTTTTGTATTCCTATACTGCGCAAAAGCAGGTAGAAGATTTTACGGTTCGTGATATACTGGAAATAATGGGTTGACAGGGACAGAATATTATGAGGCTGCGGGAAAAGGTATCTATATATAGTGTAAAATAACATTACACCAAGTGGAAGGTTTTAGAACAGGGGGGTTCTATGAGAGATGAGCAGGGAAATAATCTGTATTCAATTGGTAAGCTTGCCGATATTGTAGGAATTCCGGCAACAGCCCTCCGCTTTTATGATGAACAGGGTGTTTTGAAGCCTCAAATAAGGGATGATGAAACGGGATACCGCTATTATACGGAAGAGCAGGTCATGAAATGCATGTTTATATCCGAGATGAGACGCCTGGGTCTCACCGTAGCAGACATTAAGGCACTATGTGAAAAAAGCAGTCTCACATTTCAGCGTGAGGCACTGATTAATAGGATGGTTCTGCTTAACGATGAGCTGGACCATCTGCTTTTCAAAAAGGCATATCTGGAAGAATTGATGAGAAATGTGGATATGGGGTTAGGGTACTTTGAGAGCGCAAAGATTTGCAGGGAAAACCACATTCCTATCAAGATTAAGTATTACCCCGCGGCCTATGCTGTCACCATACCGGTTTACAGGTGTTTTTATGAGCAGGAGAAGTTTTCTACCACCCACAGGCTTCTCTATGATATATGTGAGCAAAAGCATCTGAGAATCTGCGGGCCTGCAACGTCCAGGTTTGAGGACCCTGGTATGGAACATTTAAAAAAACCTTTTTATAAATCCCAGTGGATATTACCTGTGGTAAAGCCGGAAGAGGACATGAAGGATATTACCCTGTTTCCCGAAATGTGGTGTGTTTACACGTCCCATGTGGGCCCATACAGGAATATTTTGGAGCAGTATGAAAAACTGATGGATTATTGTGCGGAATACGGCCTGAAAATTTCAGGCAATCCCATAGAGGAATACATGATAAGCTGCGCCAATATATGCGGTTCTGAGAATTATATCACCAATGTGATGTTCCCTATTGAGCTGCCTGAATAAATGAATGATTTGATATATGGACCATTTAAAAAGAGAGCGTTTTCCGCTCTTTTTTTGTTTGAAAATTATCAGGTAAACCTTGACTTTACATCAACTTGAATCTCTATAATCAAATTTAGGAAAAACGCGTTTTCTTAATATTTTACAGGAGGAGGTTAGCAGATGAGTACTGATAAAAACCTGCGTCTGGATATGGAAATCGTCCATATAAAGGACATCCGGTTCGGCGCAAAAACAGAAGTCAGGTCCGGCATCCTGTTTATCAACAAACAGGAAATGGTTGAGGCAATCGCGGATCCTTTCTTCAGCTCCATTGACATTGATCTCGCAAGACCAGGTGAATCTGTGAGAATCATACCAGTTAAGGATGTGGTTGAGCCAAGGGTAAAGCTCGACGGCAAGGGAGCAGGTTCATCCTTCCCGGGCTTTGCAGGGGCCTATGAAGGCTGTGGAGAGGGACGGCTTAAGGTATTTAAAGGCTGTGCCATTGTTACTACAGGAACCATAGTTGGTGTGCAGGAGGGTGTGATTGATATGAAGGGAACCTGTGCGGACTATTGTTATTACTCTAAGCTGAACAACATTGTAGTCGTCGGAAATTGCCCGGATGGCACAGAACCCCAT
>OGYA01000807.1_pt1 | contig 23420 bp, 23 predicted proteins | sample 1576401 | NCBI WGS metagenome assembly OGYA01 (sample SAMEA3541485, study PRJEB24748) | human gut metagenome | biome: human gut; feature: human-associated habitat; material: faeces | place: China | collected 2012 | reverse complement strand
AATCCTGACGGTGCCCCGTCCATTTCTTCGTGATATCCATTATTGCAAGATACAGCATTTTTAAAAGGCTGTCATCCAATGGGAATACCGTCTTGAATCAGGTCACTTTTCGCAACTGACGGTTAAATCCTTCAATGATATTTGTCGTATGAATCAGGCGTCTGACCGTCTCTAGATACTTAAAATAGGTGGATGGATTTGACCAGTTATCACGCCAGGACTTGGCGATTTTGGGATATTTCCCACTCCATTTTTCATCAAAACTGTCAAATTCCGATAATGCGGTTTCCTCGGTCGGTGCCGCATACACTTTCTTCAAATCAGCCATCCGTGGTTTGATCTCTTTGTAGGAGACAAAACGGGTGGTATTGCGAATCTGATGGATGATGCACTGCTGGATTTCTGTCTGAGAATAAATGGCTTCTATCGCCTGTGTGAAACCGGAAAGCCCATTGACACATGCAATCAGTATATCCTCTACACCCCGGTTCTTTAATCCGTTCAGAATAGAAAGCCAGAACTTGGCGCTTTCATTCTTCCCAACATACATACTAAGTACATCCTTCCTCCCGGACATATCAATCCCTATGGCAATATACACGGCCTGCTTTACGATACGTCCTTCGCTGCGTACGTGGAAGTGGATGGCATCCAGGAACACCACTGCGTAAATTTCTTCCAATGGCCGTTCCTGCCATTCCTTTACGATAGGCAGGATCTTGTCAGGGATACAACTGATGGTACTCTCTGAGATATCGATGTCGTACAGTTCCCACATATGGCTCTCAATGTCATTTGTAGTCATCCCTTTTGCATACATGGAAATAATCATTTCCTCCATGTCCTGAGTGACAGTATATTGACATTTCTTGATATTCTATAATTCAAACCCCCTGCTCCAATCCTTGAGGATATCAAGTTCCATGTCTCCAGAACTGGTGTGTATGACTTCGGGGAATGTCAATTCCAACTGTTTTGAGTATTTCTGTTCCGGTAATCATACTTGGAACAGCTCAGTTCACCATCCAATTCCTCGTTCAAAGCTTCTTCCCGAATGCCCAACACCATATCTCTCATAATCACATTCACACCAGCACTATCTTTGATCTCCACATCATTTTAATTGAGGTAGCCCAAATATTCTCTGCGTTTTGGGTTGATACTCATCAATAATTGCTTTTGCCATTTCCATACTGGATACACTACCCTCTCTTAATACATAGTGTTGTACTTATATGGACTATCATTCATTTCTTTTAATGTATTGCTCACTAAAAAAAGTACGTAAGTTTGTTATTGGTAATTCACACACCTTATCGTATACGGTAAACCATGCGTACTGTTCCATTTTTTGACCGCCATTTCCGGCGGTCCGATTTACATATTCGTTGTTTTAGATTTGCTTCGACAGATTTCCGGTAACTGATCGGACCATGGAAGCAGTTCCTCAATAAAGCTGTAATCCGTGTCATCTTGATGGTCTTTCAATATGGTCAGGATGTGAGTCAGATAACGGAACGGATTCAGGTTGTTCTCCTTTGCTGTTTCCGTTATGCTGTAGATGATCGCACTGGATTTCGCGCCATCTATGCTATCAATCAGCTTCCATGCATGTTTGTGCAGGCAGAAACTGCGGAGTGCTCCTTCTGTTACGTTGTTATCTAGCGGAACTTCACCGTCATTCAGGAACACGTTCAGTACTTCTTCCTGATTAATACAGTAGTTGATTCCTTCCTGTGTTTTCCCTTTGGAAAGACGTCCGGATGACTGAATCTCTTTTGCCCATGCAAAGAAAGCCTCTGTCAGAGGTTTGACCGTCATCTGCCGCTGTTTCTTCCGTTCATCTGGTTTCAGATCAGATAACTGGTTGTCCAGATGGTAGATGGCGCCGATCCGCTTCAGGGCCTCATACGCAACCGTATCGTTCGCGGCTTTTTGTGCCGCTTTCGGGAGCGCTTTTAATGCGTCTGAGAAATATCGCCTCGCATGTGTCCAGCACCCTGCAAAAATAATATCCGGATTTTCACGGTCCAGCTTCCTATAAGCGCAATAGCCATCACAGACAACCACACCTGCAAAATCTTTCAGGAATTCTCTCGGATGGTCTGCTTTCCGGGTACGCTGGTATTCATACAGGATGATCGGCGTGTCTTGGTATACCTTGCCGGTACGGTAGATCCACATATAGCTCTTGCTGTTTGCGGGGCGTCCGTCTTTTGATACCATAACGGGTGTCCCATCGGCTTGCAGCACATGGAAACGGTACAATTCTTTATGCAAGTAGTCATAAAGAATTCCCAGATACCGGTCCGCACACTGGATCATCCAGTTCGCCATCACCTGCTTAGAGATGTGGATATCATTCCGCAGGAATTCCTGACTGATTCGATATAAAGGAAGTCCATTTACATACTTGGCATTCATGATACTTGCCGCAAGGGTTGGAGTCAGGATGCTGTTACGGAGCAGGTCTTTTGGACGATCCGCCTTGACGATGGTCTGATTGTCCCTGCCGGCATAGACAGCCACGTGATGCTCTTCGACTGTGTACACGGCTGGCTGGACACGCACTCTTTTATAGACTTCATCCGGAAGCTGTTTCCATCCGTTGTCTCCAAAGAGTTCCCGCAGTTTTTCTTCCGAAAGAGTATGAGGGACCACTTCAACCGGAAGATCCTTTAGATCTTCCTCGCGTTTCCCTTTCCGTTTCCGACGTCTGACCTGGATCACATCCTCTTCGGCGGGTTCAACAACATAAAGCGTTTCTGTCAGAGCTTCCGCTTCGTTAAAGATGAGTTCCAGCTCAAGCTGTCCTGCAATGACATCCAGTTTCTCAGAAGAACGCCCATAGCGTTTATTGTTCGCGTCAGCGATCTGCTCAATCAGGCGCTCCATGTTTGCATTTAGCTGGCTCAGTTGATCCTGCATGGACAGAATCACTGCCACGAGCGTTTCTTTGCTGAAGCGGTTCAGTTCGTCTGGTGAGTAATCCGTTGACATGTTCGGTGCTCCTTTGTTTTCCTGTAGCGATTGTACCGCAAAACAAAAGAAAAAGCGAGTTGCACAAAAACACGTCCCGTCATTTTCACCATAGGATAAACACTCTAAAAAGCCAAAAAACTAAGGGTTTTTTCAGCTTTTTAGAGTACTTATCCACACAGCAGCCTGCTGCAGACAGGTACTCCATCATTGAATGAATGCATTAAAGCCTGGTTGTGGATAACTGCCGATTTGCTCGAGGCTGCGAAGGTGGAACGATTTTTTGTTTTCTCCGTTTTGCACAATGCTTTACAGAAGATCCTGTGGCTGCACTTCTTGGATCGGATGTTTGGAGACAATCTCCAGCCCCTGCATCAATGCCTGATATTGTTCCAGGGTGATCTCCAGTGCCTCTTCTTTTGTACGGGGCCAGCTGAAACCACCAAGCTCCAGCCTTTTGTAAAGGAGAAGAAATCCATCACCTTCCCATACAAGCCCTTTTCTGCGGTCACTGCGTCTACCGCAGAAGAGAAAAGGAATGTCCTTTTCATACGGATTAAGCCGGAAGTTAAATTTGACAATGGAAGCCAAACCATCAATCCCGCGCCGTAAATCTGTAAAACCGGCAGCGATATAAATCTTTTGGAATCCGGCAGCATTATTCAGCATTCAGGAACCCTCCGATCCGGGAAAGGAGAGCATCCGAAGCGGAATTCGATATTTCCAGGATAATCTCCCCTTTTCGAATCACGAGATCCGGATGGAAAACCGGATTCGCGCTCCGGGGAGATGAAGGAAGTTTGATTTCGGTAAAAGAGACCGTCCCCTGAGGCGTTGGCACCAGTGACGGGTGTGATACGGCAGTTGTCGGTAATGAGGCCTTGGAATTCTCGAAAGCCTCCCTGCGCAGGATCCTCTGCCAGTAGAATAACTGCTTTTCTGAAATCCCATTGGCTCTGCACCAGGCAGTTTTGGACATACCGCTGTTTATGCATTCATTCAGGACTTTGGTCCAGTGCTCTGCACGGATCTGACGGGTGATCTTATCCATAAGATAGCTCCTTTAAAAAACTTGTAGTTTTCTGGAGTTATTATCTCATGGATAAATAAAACTAGCACGGTACTAATTATTTGCCTGAATATTACAGTGCGGCGGAGCCGCCAGTCCGGTGTGGCGAGGTTCTTCCGCATTTTTCCGTTATCTTAACCTCAGGAATACATCAGTTTCGCTTCCAGCAAAGCTTTGTTATAACGTCCATACATAGTTCGCTTTACCATTTTTAATTTACTGTTTGTTCCTTCAACAAATCCATTCGATAATGGACTGGCTACGGAGTTTTCTATAGCAGATAGGTCTTTCTCTATGCCTTTTGCAAAACGAGCAATCTCTTTTAAGTTTGAGTTTTTGTATCTCTCAATAAAGAGATAGAGTAACGACATATTTTTACGCTGGTATATTTCGCGGAATTCACGGACGCAGGCAAGCATTTCTTTTAGTTGGGGGTAGTGCTCATATGCTTTGTGAGCTGTCGTGATCTCCGTGTCCATCCACAGGAAACGGAATACCCCGCTCCTCGACAGATGATCATACTTTTGAAGTTCCCTTTTCTTCCGGATGGATTCTGTGGAAGTGCTTTTATACACCGCTATATCTATATGCAGACGTTCTATGATTTTATTCATGTAGTCATATGCCGCTGCCTGCCTTGGTAGCCTTTTTTTAGCAGACCACGGTAGACATCCTTTCTGCTGATGCCGACAGAAAGTTCACTGATGATATGATTATAAAATTGCTCCATTCCGCTACGGAGATTCTTACGGCACAGGGATTCATAATCCCCATTTAGATACTTTGTGACCGTATTTCTTCCGCAACGCACTATTTGGGTGATGGCCCGTTTACTGTATCCGGCCGCATCGTATTCATGGATTGCATTGTATAACTGTACACTTTTTTCATTGTATTCCGCAAAGTTATCCACACAGCATGGGATTTTTTTTACCCTCATTGGTTCCCTGGAATCCTGTCTCCTGGCCGGATTTATCATAATCTTTGGGAATTTTAATATCCACTGGCACAATGGAGTTTACTGTGTTTTTGATTGCTTCCAGCAGGTTCTGGTGTAGATGGAACATGTCAGCTATCTGCATGGCATCTGGAAGTATTTCCTGTATTGCCGATGCATAGGCGCTGGCAAGGTCACGTGTTACAGTTCTCACATGCTTGTTTCTGGCAAGCCATTCCTTCAAGGCACTTCCATCCCGTCCATCAAGTATGGCAACTGGTTTATGGGTAGCCCCATCAACGATAATGGTCCCGTAAGTATGCCGTTTTTTGAAAGCAAAATCATCAACACCGATAACACTGCTGCATTTATTTTCTTCCTGCAGTTTATACTGCTTTGTGAGCAGGCGGACGACACTGTCACCACTGGTCTTGAGATTCATTGTTTTGCAGATACGGTAACATCCTTCACAGCTAGTTTCCAATGCTAATGTACAGATAAAATCCGCACAACGGTCAGTCATCCTGCTGTAGTAGTTCAGAAATCCATTGATAGTCCCGGCAAAAGTCGTAACATCACAATCAGAATTATCACATTGGTATTCATAGGTATTTACCAAAAGCCAGGTGGATTTCCCAAGGATTGGGAGATCCTGGACCTTTCTTTCGTAAGTTCCATGCGGATGTTCAGAAATGGTCCCACATTTTGGACAAGTACAGCTTTTAGAGCGGGCAGACATTTTAATGCGGATCTCTGTATCCGTCTGATAAATATTTGCGACTTCTAATTCTGTTGGATAAAATCTTTGTAGCTCTACTTTTGTTTCCATCCGCATAAAGCTCCTCCAGCAAATATATATGGTTGTATTATACTACGCGAAAATAATTATTCAATGGATTATACGGAAAAATGCGGAAGAACCAAAGAGTCCCGGAATAATCACTTTGCCGTATACACCCTATCCTTCATTCTTTATATTTTATCCTTCATTTTCAAAAAATTCATATAAAACTTGCGTTTTTTCGGTAACTAATGTATATCTAGTATATAATCCAATTAGGATATATTTAATAAATGTGTGCCTGGTAATGGAACGTTCCTGTTCTATTCCATTATTTGGATATCAGAGAAATTCCATCGAATTAAGAAGGTTTGAAATGTAGATATTTTATAAAAAAGCGAGGTCCCATATGATAAGCATAATAATGCCTGCATACAATGCAGCACGTTATATTGAAGAGGCCATAACATCTGTATTAAATCAGACATACCAAAACTGGGAGCTAATCATTATTGACGATTACTCTACAGATGAGACAGCTCAGCTTATTCAGGCTTTCTGTAAAAAGGACAGCCGTATACTCTATATCATAAATAAAATAAATTTGGGCGTTGCTAAGTCTCGCAATAAAGGCATTTCCATTGCTGCCGGTGAGTGGGTTGCGTTCCTTGATAGTGATGACTGTTGGCATCCAGAAAAACTTAAAAAGCAGATAGATTTCGCCGAATCCCATAAGGGGGAATTTATTTTTTCAGGTTCTGGCTTCATGGATCAAAGCAGTACTCTTCTTGATTACTATCTTGCTGTACCCGAAGCAATAACCTACAAAGAACTTTTAAAGCAGAATATTATATCCTGTTCCTCAGTCCTGATTCGTAAAAGCTTGCTTATAAATTATCCCATGGAACACGCTTCCAAAATGCATGAGGATTTTGCTGTATGGCTTCAAATTTTACGGAATGAAACGAATTTTGCCTATGGGATTAACGAGCCGTTACTCATATATAGAATAACCTCCACTTCCAAATCTGGTAATAAAATAAAAGCAGGTTTGATGACATTCCGAGTATATCGTTATCTGGGTATACATTTTGTTCCAGCCTTTTATTACTGGATATGCTATTTCATACGGAGTATAAAAAAATACAGCCGCCTGCTTTAATGTATTAATCATCATCTAAGCATAAAAAGAAAACATCCGCCAAAAGGCGGATGCTTACCAACACGAGGCTTGACTGCCCTTACAGGCATTACCCATTCCAGCACAGCAGTCTGTTGGCAGAAATAAATTTTTATTTTTTAAATTGTCTACCTGGCGGGAAGCAGTTCAGACATGGCAGTTTTTATACTTGTCTTTTTAATTTTGGGGGAATTATTTGTAAAATATCAAATAGCTTCCAATAATTTATACCAAATAGAATTCTTCCTATATCCTATTCTTAATAGTGTCTTTATTTATCTGTCTTCTGCACCGCTCCAATCCCTTCCATATAAGCTTCGCATACTTCATTAACTTCTCCCATCTGAATCAATTTTCCTTTATTTAGCCATAAAGCATGATCACAAAGCCGTTTTACCTCGTCTATTGAATGGGATACAAACAGAAGCGTAGTTCCTCCCTTTAGCATATCTTCCATGCGTTTCTCGCATTTCATTCGGAATTTATAGTCCCCAACTGCCAAAACTTCATCTACAATAAAAATATCTGGTTTTACCATTGTTGCAATGGCAAAACCTAAACGGGCCCTCATGCCTGAGGAGTAATTTTTTATGGGAGAATCAAGAAAATCCCATAGTTCCGCAAAATCAACTATTTCGTTAAAATGTTCCTCCATATACTTTTGGCTGTGTCCGAGAAGACATCCGTTAAGAAAAATATTCTCACGGGCCGTCAGATTCCCATCAAAGCCAGCTCCCAATTCAATCAAAGGGGCAATACTCCCCTTAATTGAAATATTCCCCTCATAAGGCTTTATAATCCCGCTAACTGCTTTTAATATGGTAGATTTTCCGGAACCATTTGTTCCAATCAATCCCCATGCCTCTCCCTTATGAACCTGAAAGCTTACATCTTTAATAGCCAGAAATTCCTGAAACATCAATTCATGTTTTACAAGCTTTATAAAATATTCCTTCAGATTATCGATTTTTTGATTGGCCTTATTAAAGCGAATTGTGACATGGTTTACATCAACAACAATTTCTCTCTGATCCTTCATAAATGCTCCCCGCTTAAATATACAAAATAAACTGATCCTGATTTTTCAAAAACGACCATGTTCCTATTATCAGCATCAGGACGGATGCCGTACATCCTGCAAGTATGATAATATGCCCTGGAAAACGGTTATAGCAAATAATATCCCTGAACTGTCCAATATAAAAATACATAGGATTTAAATGCTTAACAATCCATATCAACCTTGGCGGCAGCGATTCGATAGGATAAAAAATTGGTGTTAAATAAAGCCAGGCCGTGGTCACTGCATTATAGATATACTGTATGTCTCTGAAAAATACATTGGCCTGTGCCAAAAACATGCCAAGTCCAAGGCAGAATACATATAGCTGTAAAAGAACAAAGGGAAACAGAAAAAAATGCCAACTAAAACGGGCATGGGTAGCAAGCATAACAATCACGAGCGCACCCATGGAAAAAACCAGATCGATTAATCCGCTGGTAATCTTTGAAAAGGTAAAAATATATTTTGGTACATATGTTTTTTTCAGCAGCGCGGCGTTGCCATTAATTGAACCTAATGCCTGATGGGTTGATTGGTTCATAAAATTAAACAGAATCTGACCGCAAAACAGATATACCGGAAAATTTTCTATATTACGGCTGAACATGGTGGAGAAGACGACAGCCATTACAATCATAACCAGCAAGGGGTTCAGTACGCTCCATATATAGCCGAGAAAGCTTCGGCGGTATTTAAGCTTTAAATCCTTAAATACCAGCTGCTTCAATAAGTCTTTGTAATTTAAAAATATACTCAAACGTTTTAACATTATACTCATGAATTTTATACCCCTTAACTAAATGCCTTAAAAATAATTTAACTTTTATATTTTCCGCAGACTATTCATACTAAATAACGTGGTCTTCCCTGCACTTCCTCATAGATTTTAGATATACATATCCTTTGAGATATTTAAAAAACCATGAAGCTTTTCAATCCTTAACAGGGACAGAATATCCACACCACTTCATCATATACTCTTTCCATCTATAATCAGAGCCTTCTGTTCTTTTGTATACACCTGTATTAATTTCTGCAACAAATTCACCTAAAAAATATTCCACATAAGAATACTGGATATAAACCAGAATAAGACATATTACAATGCCAAAGGCAAATAATTTACATATTTAGAAATAAACACAAAATAAGTCCCAATAACAACGTTAATAGGCAGGCCTAAAAACAAAGACCAAAAACCATGTGAAAGGCCTGATATAATCCGGTGTTACCTGCGATTAAACATACAGTAGAAAAAGCCAAATTTATACTACTATCTCCAGCAGATAGGCACTACTTCCAAAAGCAGCAATTCGATGGATAATTCCGTCTACTGAATAATGACAGTCTCCAAGAATTTAATAGTCTCTCTTTAAATAATTCATAATTTCCATCGTATGTTTAATCCCTTCCCGTGCTCCAAATTGATTTTTCCAACCAAGCGATTCCGCCTTATGAGAGTCAAGAACTGCCCTTGTAATTGGTGTCTGTTCGTTTTGATGTTGAAGGTCAGAAATCTGAAACTTTACGTTTTTGCCTGCTAACTCTGCTGTTATATGTGCAAAATCCGAAATTGTAATTCGTGAATCTGGATTAGCAATATTATAAGCCTGTCCACATTCTCCACTAGTCATAACAGATAAAACACCAGATGCACAATCCGCAATATAGCTATAAGAGCGTAATTGAAGTCCTTTGCTTTTCAGGACAATATCTTGTCCTTCTAACACATTATAAATGAATTGAGCAGTCGCACGGTTATCTGAACAAGTAATATTGGGACCATAAGTGTGACAAAGCCGTGCAATTACAATATCAACATCAAACTGTTTTCCATATGATATACATAAAGTTTCAGCTGCTCTTTTAGATGATGGATAACAGGATCGTGGGGATGTTATATCTATATACCCACTATGGTATTCTGAAAACGCTACAACATTTTCACTCATTTCTCCATAGACTTCACCAGTGGAAATAAATATAAAGCGTTTTACCTTTTTAGCATTAGCATATTGAAGAAGTTCATTTGTTCCAATGATATTCGCCAACATGGTACCAACAGGATCACGATCGAATGCTGCTGGATAGGCATTACTGGCAGCATGGATAATAAAATCCACCTGTTCATCAAAATGTAATTGTTCAGAAAAATCCTGTTCAATAAAGTGTAGACAGTTTGTTTCCCAGCATCCATTAAACCGCTTTTCCAGATTTATCTTTCTTCTGCTACTTACATAAATCTGTATTTTGTTCAAAGCAGAGTGCTGCTCTGAATTCCATAAACTGAACATGTCTGCTAGATAGGAGCCAACTAAACCAGTAGCTCCAGTGATTAAAATACTTTTCCCTGCTAGTAATTGAAAATCCACTGTATTTTGAATAGATGTCCTTAAATCCTCTTGGTACTGAGCAACTTCATATAATGTCTTACGCATTTTTCACTCTAATCCTTTATCCATTCTGAACGTTGGGCCTTAAGAAGGGCCTTAAAAATATCAATATCCTCTATTGTAGTTAATTTTATATTTTTTTCAGAACCTGCTGAAAAAAACACTCTTTCCCCCATTTCAATCATCAACGTACAAGACGCTACTGAATTGGTAATCCCCTTTTTCAATGCTTCCCGATGGATGTTGCATATTCGCCCCAGAGGAAATGCCTGGGGCGTTTGTGTCCTTTTCAGATTATTCCTAGGATAACTGGCGTTAGATGAAACCTGGTCCTCTGTTTCCAACATTGCCTCCGCACATGGAATTGTAACGATAGCAGATCCAAATTGCTGCGCTTTAATGATACAATCCGAAATAATTTCCTGAGAAATCATGGGACGAATCGCATCATGAATCAGAACAATATCTTCACAAGAGTAATATGCTTCCAGTTCAAATAAACCATTACGTATGGATGATTGTCCATTATCACCTCCAGGAACAATATGTTTTAGCTTATCTATACCAAATTGCTTTGCATAAGCATCTAATACATTCCCCCAGCCTTCAATGCAAACGACCGCAATCACATCAATATCTGGATGTTTCTGAAATGCCTCCAAAGTATATATAATAACTGGCTTATCGAATACATTCAAAAATTGTTTTGGTATATCTTGATGCATACGTTGGCCTGAGCCACCGGCTATAATAAGTGCAATGTTCATCTTTATTTTTCCTCCTAACTTTCAGTTACTTTCACGCGCTTTTTAGCGCGATTAGAAAATATACCTTTTAATAAAAAAGTTAATAGTATTAAAAGAGTCAGTAGGGTTCCCAGTCCTAGTGCCAATCCTTTAATCGTAAATGTAATGACACATAATGACTCTAACAAACAGCAGTTAATATATATTAAAAAAAATAATAAAATGGTATGTAATACATTCCAATTTCTCAATTTACAGCCTACCTTTTTCCAGTATTGCCAGAACTGAAATTCTAAAATCCATAGAAAATTTTGTGATGATGAAAACATCAACTTAATTTTATTCTTTTTTCCTCTACATTGAGAATACACACAATCAAAAAAATACGTTCGATCTAATAATTCCTTTAGATAGTATCTATATTTTTTCAAATCTTCTGCAGGCATTTCATTAAGATAAGGATTAACTTCCTTTTCAAAAAGATGATATTTATCTTGCAAAAATTTCTTCCTTTTAAGGCTTCCTGCTGCAGTATAATTACGAGAAATCCCACCTATTCTTTTTTTCGCAACGATACTGTCGATAAATCCAGGAGCATATCCATTTCTTAATAGTTTTAAAAATACAGGCCAATCTTCAATATATAAATAAGAGGTATCAAATCCTCCTACAATTTCTAATACTTGTTTCCTATAGCATATCGAACACGTATTCAAGACCCCTCTTCTCGCCCATAGATTCCAATGTTTCTGCGCATTATGTTCTTCGAATATTGATATATCATACTCCGTTGGACAAATCTGCAAAGATTTTTTTAAATCTTCAGATACATTTTCCATCTTACCGCACACCCAAACATCCTCAGGTTCTTTCTGAAATTTCTGAATAAATCTTGTAACCACAGAATTATCTGCCAAAAAATCATCTGCACCACTAGTAATATAAAAGTCTCCTTTTACATAAGTAAATGCATTTATAATATTTTTTACGGTACCAACATTTGTTTTGTTAGCAATTATCTTGAAATCGACAAGATTATCATGCTTATTTTCTTCTATAAACATTTCCAACGCTTTTTCGTCAAAAAAGTCTGATGCATCATCTGAAACAATCAATTGTATCGGGCTGTAATCCTGATTTAATATACTTAAAACACACTCATTTCAATAATCCAAATTTTGATAAGATAAAACCACTATAGATACTAAATCCTCAGTCAGCTTCATTAAAAATACCTTCCTGCTTCCAGTTCTTCTTTTACTAATTCTTTTTTTATATATTGAACAATATTTTCCCCTACAGTTATTCCATCAGCAGGGGTAACAAATAACTTATTTGAAAACTCTCTGCGCTTATCTTTTTTAGGGTCCTGACCACAAGCAACCATATCCAAAAATTGTTCTATTTTAGACTCACAATCTCCAATATACAGAGCCTCCATTACATCCTCATAACAATACATACTATCAATATTGCGAGGCGTAATCATTTCCGGTTGACCTGTATAAAGATATTCAAAAGAGAAGCTTGTTCCATCTGTTATAAGAGCATCAGATGTATAAAATGCAATTCTATAATCACTTGTATTATCATATATGACATTATCTTCACGGTCCAAATCTTTAATAAATCTATTTTTTTCTTCCTCTGTCATGTAATTCTGATTAATTAAAGCACCAAACATCAGCAGATGCGGTCTGAACAATAAAACTAATTCTTTATGTCTCTTAAAATATGAAAATATTGTTTTATTCCATAAAAGCCAGGTGCTTGTACACTCCTTATTATTTAAATCAATAAGATGGTGAGGTGTCCAAAGAATAACCTTCCTTCCATTGATTTTTTGTCTCCAAATTTCAGGTATTAATGTACGTTTTTCCGATAAATCAATATAGCTGTCAGCTTTTGGATGACCTAATACTGCAATATTCTCCCCATTTCGGTATCCATATTTTTGAGCATATTGTTTTACTATTTCACCATACACAATATGTCTCCATGCCTTATAATGTAAAAAATATTGAAACCCAAATTTACGTAAACTCGTAGTTAATTCTAACCCATATGGTATATAAACAATCCGCTCTGCAATCTGGCTTATTACCAACGGAGTATAGTTTTCCGGGACCGTGTTATAAGGCTTTTGCATAAAAACAACATCCGGACTATCTTGCGAAAGATCATAATTAGTATGACGCAATATAGGCAATCTCATATCATAGCGATAAATATCATAATAATCGATATTTGTCGTTAAATTATTATGTAAGAATGGTGTGTATACTAATTTCACTTCAATATCTGAATCTCTTTCGCATGCCGTAAATACACTTTCCAGAGATGGCCATACCGAAACCTCTTGTGTAAGAATTAATACTTTAATTTTTGTAGAGGTACAGTTAGTAATTTGATTATAAATATCTTTTATTCCATCCAAAGGAAAAGCATTCTCTTTATCCAGCATAGCATTTAATGATTTTAGAAAGCTTAAATACTCTTTATCACTGGAACACATTCCCCAATGTTTACATGTGCGCTTATTTGTTTTATATATTTCACGCTCTAATTTTTGCTTTACCTCGAATATATCTACACTTTTCTTTTCTATTTGAGAAATGATATTCTTGCAAAATTCACTCAAAAAAACTGTTTTTGAAAAATTCATTCTGTTCCCCCTTTTCGCTTATTTTCATCCGCTATTTTCTATATTTAAAAATAAGATAAAAAATAAACATACTCAGTGTAATAAAAAATATCAAGAGCAAACTTATTCCTAATAACACATGTACATAAGAAAGAGGTAACTTATAAACAGCAATGTTAATCATCAAAATATATATGAAACAAGATAATGCGCATACAATATATTTTTCTCTGGAATATTGGTATAATGTATCCTTATGCCTTTTTAAAAGATTAATCCAGCGTTCTTTTGGGGATACTGTGTTTCTCTTAAACATTTTTATTTTATTTAAAACGATATTTTCCTTTGATATTTCATCATCATGTTGTTGTATGATTTTAGAAAACTCTTCATTTATTTCTAGATTTTCCGATTTCAAAAATGTTTTTATACAGGAAATTTGTTCTTGCCTTACGAGTAAATAATACTTATACTCTGACTGTGTTAACATTTTTCGGAATTCTTCGTCTTGATGCTTTATACTTATAATATTAGAGTATTTAATATGCATTCCCTCTTTTAATAAGGCTAGTTGTAGCGCAAGAGAAGCACATTCTTTGTATGATTTTAAACCTTCAATATTTAATTCCAGCCAGTCTTTTTTTATTATCATAGATGCTAGGGGTAACCTTATTAAGACAGGACTGTTATGTACTAAATTGTAAGCTTTATTATCCTGGACTGCATGAATAGCTTCCTGTGTTAAAGAGTCTCTTTTAAAATGGAGCATCCACTCATCATATAATTTAGCTTGGGATAAAACTGCATCTATATTCTCACCGTCTTTTTGAAATACTCTAATCAATTCTTCAAGAGTTGTTTTACTATAAAATACATCCCCCGCATCCATAAACATTACATATTTCCCATTACAATATCTATGAAACACTTCACTTAATTGTTGTATTTTTCCCTTTGAATATTCTGTCTCATGTACAATAATCTGTTCCAAATTTGAAGTTCTTTTAACTGTTAATCGATTTATCAATGCTTCTGCCGGAAAAGAAGCAGAGTTGTCATCAGAAATGATTAATTGAATATTGTTATATGTCTGTTCTAAAATACTATCTATTGACTCTAGTAAATATCTAAAGCTATTATGAGTAAGAATAATAACCGAAATTTGGGGGTAATTCATTTTATCTCCTGTCTGTTGCCATTTATTATTCAATCCTTAAGCCGCTCTGTATCTAAAGAAAATAGTCTTCCCAATCTCTCCCAAAGTTGTACATAGCAATAAACACATTAGCCATTATGTCATCTACTCCTCCACCAACTCAATCAAAAACATATTAGATAACATTAAAAAGCAAATCCGCTTTCCAAAATATACCGACTCTTTTAACGGTGACATCACTTTCGCCCGGCACTTTACTAAATATTCACATGCTTTTTCAATCTGGTCTACAGAATAGGCAAAGTGATATAGCTTTACTCCTTTTTCCAAATAAGGCGTGAGCGTGGTACTACCTTCTGAATTCTGCAACAGCTCAATACGCGGCTGATTATTAGCAATCATAAACTGCCCCATAATCCCCTGTGATGAATCTGTAAAGCAGGGAGATTCTGCCTGATACCCTAGAAATTGAAAGGCTTTTCTGTCACGTTCTAAGCTACTGCAGGCCACTCCAATGTGATGGAACTGGAATTTCCCCACAGCTGTGCGCAGATTCCTCTGAAAGATTGCAAATGCCTTTTTTTCTAAAACCGGCGAAAGTTCTTCAAGATAATATTCTTTATCCACATAATGCTCGACTGCATTATAAAACTCACCGCGCAGTTCAAAAAAATCCTTTAAAATTCCCCTTCTCTTTTGCGGAAGAGAATCATGGAAGGATACTACAGAACTGTTTCTTTCTATTGTCCTGCAATACAATTCTCTTAAATTGAGCTTTTGGAACGCCGCCTTATAAATCAAGTCCACACTTTCAACTGCGGCAAGGGATCCCTTTTGGACGACCCAACGCCCCCACTCAGCTCGTCCATCCTCCATATCATAAATAGCAATTGTTCCTTCCGGCTGTCCGGTGATTTTATTCTCAATAATAAAGAAAAAATCCCCATTTCGTTGAAAATATTTTCTAATCCAATTTTCCTCTAACTCTATATCATCAGGAATTTCATGGATATACTGGGTTCGGTTCATATCTTCTAAACGAATTTTTAAAATAAACCGGGCATCTGAAAGCTGGACAGGACGTAAAGAATATCCCAGTCCATCGATAGATAGACGATGCTGCATAATTACTGAACCTTCCTTTCTGTTTCCTCTATCACTAAATCAACGGAAGTCATGTTTGCAATTTCTTCAGGCTCAAAAAATATTTGGAATTTATCTTCCAAAGCAATAACCAGTTCTACGTGTGTTAAAGAATTCCATGGTCTTTCACAGGCAGACTTATTGGATAATTGTTCTATAGATAAACCGGTTACAGCTGATATTACAGTAATTATTTCTTCTCTCATAATCCATACCTCTCCAATCGAACGGCTAACAACTCATTGGGAACATTGTATGAAAAGCCAGATGGCTGTTCCAAATAAGTGCATAAATATTTTGCAACAAATTTCTCAGCCGGTAAATTTCGCTCGCCTTTTTGAAATTGAACCTTGATATTTGTAACATTTAATGCTTCCTGCATATACGAAATCATTCCAAGGACTATTACTTCATCAATGCCACGCCCCAATGCCCGGCAACTGACAAAGCACTCCTGGATTTCTAAATAGTCATCTATTTTTTTGCCAGTGCAAACTGCAATCAACCCACTTTCTGAAAGTTTGTCTGAAAGCTGCACTGTAATGACTACTGAATCATTTAGCCTCATCAGATATTCAATATCTGCTGGGGAGTATCTTTTATAATTAAAAATAAACTGATTTGTCTTGTTTGATAATTCAGAAATACGGTCTATCTGTGCCGGATCATCAATATGAAACACCAGTTCCATATCCAAAGACTTTATATAGTCCTCAGAAGACAATGTGGCCTTTATTTGATTCCTTAGCTCATTAGCCTGAACATCTTCCGAACGAATCGAATCTTCAGCAGAACAGTTCAGTTTCAAAATACCAGGATAATTTTCCAGCATATATCTGGTTTTTAAAGCATCCGATGCCGCTAATAAACCATGGATATCCGTATGAACATTAGCAACCGAATACAACTCACCTGGATTATCATCAATAAAGAGAATACTATCACTTCCAATATTAAGGTATTGAGAAATTTGACTGATTGATTCAGCTTTAGGATTCCAGGAGCAGCAGATTTTAGTGAAATCATTTAATTGCAATGGGAAATCGGCTCTTTCTCGAAACATCTCAAGCACATCTGATTCTTCATTCTTAGAAGCAATACAAAGGAAAAATCCTTGTTCAGCAAGTCCCTTTAGCTTTTCTTGTAATAAACGATGCCCTTCTGTAAGCGTAATGTTATGTATTCCATCCTCTCCAAGAACACCTAAATATAAGGTATTATCTAAATCTACCACAATCGCTTTAAGGCAAGGACGTATTAAGGCCGGAATATAATTTAACCCCAAATCCCGCGATACTTGTAAAGAAAGAGCCGAACTCATAACTGTGCCTGAAAATTTTTCCAACCGATAATCGTAAAACCGGGATCCTAAATCATCTCTGAACTTTTCCAAAGAATATACTACTATCTGGTTATCCTGTATATCCAATTCACCATCAAGCAGAACCACTAAAACAGGTTTGTGGTATTGTTCTTTTAATGCCATCAAACGTCCCTTTAAAAATGCAGTAAAATCAATATTTTTATATCGATTAGCATCTAACCAGAGAATCAATAAATCTGCAGACATATCCATATCAAAAAATGATAATGTATCATCATAATCGCTATAAATAAATTCAGCACATACCCCGGCATAATCTAAAAAAGGTCTGATTGAATGTTCTACTAATTCAAATGAGTGGTTTCTATACACATTAATTTTTTTAGCAGGTATAGAAGTTTTGGGTTGATAATTAATCAACTCCAACCGGCCGGGATTATCAAAAACAAAATTTTGAAGCTCTATATTCATTGAATACTCCCATCATAGTCATTAATCACATCAATTACATATTGGATTTCCTGATCTGACATCCCATAATACATAGGAATACTGATAATTTCTCTTGACAACTTTTCGCAAACTGGTAAAGCCCCTTCTGCTATTTTCAAATCTTTATATGCATTTTGGCAGTGCATTGGAATTGGATAATGGATATTGGTCCCTATTCCGCATTCTGTTAGATACCTCTGAAAATGATTACGGGAGCTGCATTGCAGTACAAACAAATGCCAGACATTATAATAGTCTTTTGAAGTAGGAATGGGCATTTTAATACATGGATTTTTAAGTTCGCTCAAATACCTTTCAGCAATTCTGTTCCGCTCCTTATTCCACTTATTTAAATGGGATAATTTAACCCTTAAAAATCCAGCCTGCAGTTCATCTAAGCGTGAGTTATTCCCTTGGTACTCATGGTGATATTTGATTTTTGAACCATAATTGCCCAGCATCCTTATTTTTTCTGCTAAAGCTTCATTGTTGGTAACAACAATCCCACCATCTCCTAAGGCCCCAAGATTTTTACCCGGATAAAAACTAAAACCTGCAGCAATTCCCATACTGCCACTTTTTCTTCCTTTATATAATGCTCCATGAGCCTGGGCTGCGTCTTCTATTACATATAGATTGTGTTTTGAAGCTATATCTAAAATAGGATCCATATCGGCACATCTACCATATAAATGAACTGGGATGATTGCCTTTGTCTTCTCAGTTATCTTTTCCTCAATCCTATCAGGTCGAATCGTATAAGTATTTTCATCTGGCTCTACAAAAACAGGACAGGCACCTACATATGAAACAGCTAATGCAGTGGCTATAAAGGTATTTGATGGAATAATCACTTCATCTCCATATCCGATTTCCAGGGCCTTCAAAATAAGATATAATGCATCCAGCCCGGTTCCACATCCAACAGCATATTTGCATCCGCAAAACTCAGCAAATTCATTTTCAAATGCAGTCACCTGCTCTCCCATAATAAAGATATTGTTTCTATACATATTAAGGAAGCTATCAGTTATATCTGGCTCTATTTCTTTGTGCATCTTTTCAAACGATACAAATGGTATGTTCATTTCTTCTATGCCTCCTTGACCGAGTTCAAAAATTCATCATAATCACGTATATAATCGCTCTCATCATAATACTCTGATGCAAGCACCATCAAAACGGCATCCGGAGAGAAATCATACATTTCCCGCCACATATTGTGAGCTATGTATAGTCCCTCATAAGGCTTTTCTAAACTGACGATTTTTTTTTCTTCGCCATTATCCAGCAGCACCTTGCAAGAACCATGGATGCAGATTAAAATTTGTTTTAACGTCTTATGAGCGTGAAAACCACGATGTATACCTTCGCCTGTATCATACATATAGTAAACACGTTTAATCTCAAAAGGAATGTCTTTAAACTCCTCCAATGCTACCAATTGGCCTCGTTCATCGCCATGCTGCTGAAATACATATTTTAATATCTGCATAACTACCTCCCTGTTGTCTTATATTTACCGGACAGCTTTCGTTTTAATATGCGGAGCGCCGGAATCGGATAGCGGACCATCAGAAATATCACTTTTACTTTCTGCTTTTCTCCGCATATTAGGCTGTATTCATAAGCGAATCGGCTGTCTTGAGACCGCTTCAGCTTCCAAAAGTAATATTGAAGTTTATATAAAAATTTAAAATTAACATAAGGCAGAATCTCACGTCTTAATATTTTATCCGAGTCCCGCTCGTAATCAGAATTAAAACGCCAAGGCGAGCTCACGCCTCCTTGTCGGTATTTCACCACAGGCTGTTCCCAGTAATCAATCACTACTCCCTGGCGGCTCAGGCTCAAGGCTGCCGGATAATCCTCAATTAACCTATAATTTTCATCATACAGTCCATAACTTTCAATCAACAACCGGCTGCGGGCAGTACAGCATCCGTATATGAAATTAGCATTTATCAACTTTCTAAATATCTTTTCTGGGGATTTGCTTTCCAGGACCTGGACTTCCTCGTCACAAGGTCCCCATCCCTTACACTCCATCATTGCTTCATCATAAACCGCATATCGTCCTGTCATAATCATGGAGTTCCTGCAAATCATCTCCCGTGTCCATTTAGTCAAAACATCCGAATCAAAAAATACATCGTCTGCCGCCAGGTTAAAAATATACTCTCCATGTGAATGAACAAGACCTGTATTAGAAGCCTTTACTGTTCCTAAATTTTGCGGATGTACTATAACTTGGTAATCCTCAAGATTATTGCCTTTGCGATTTTTAATGTAAGTACGGATCTCATCCTGACAAAAAACGCCTGAACCATCATCCACAATGATATATTCAATATGGGGATAGGATTGTTCCAATACAGATTGGATGCTTTCATATATATAAGTGCTATTATACGAGAGCGTAAGCACTGTTATTAAAGGATATCGATCCATCCTCACCAACTCCTGTAACCGTTCCGGATACCATTCAAACTCATTGCCTTTACCTTTTTATAAAAAGCCGAGGAAATCAACCATTCATACATTTTTTCTGATACATGCAGATAGTTCATTAGTAGATATAGCCTGTATTTACTGGAAAGCCTGCTTTTCAATTCATGATTTGCCTGTTCCAGCTTCAACTGAAACTGCCTGCATACTTTTCGCCCCTTCGCTTTATCAGGCTCAAAGACACAGGCTGTTAAGTAGTAAATAAGTACTACATTTTCTATTTTCCATAAAAGAAATGTACCCGCATCTTCTATGAGATTCGAATTTAACGTATAATAGTCCAGCATAGCATCGGCAACCATTTCTATATGCTGTATTCTCTTTAATTGATTGGCCGCAGAAATACTCTGCTCCATATTTCCAACCATATATTGATAGATAAATAAATCCTTTACATAAATACTGACAGCATGACAGCATGGAATAGCCGAATAAATCTGGTCTTCATAAAAGATGTGTTCTGGCAGTTCATAATAATTCTCCCGATAAAACACTGTTCTATAGGTAATTCCATGAAATACCATACAGTCCTCAAATTCTCCCCAGTTATGAATCACTTCTTTTAAGCCGATATATGTGGAATCATATTCTGTTTTTATCCGATATTCCTTTTTCTTTCCATTTATCATATGAATCATGTGAAATGGAGTTAATACAATATCTGCATCACATTTTTCGAGACACTCCACAAACGCAGCAAGATTATCCGTTACAACCCAGTCATCTGAGTCAATCACTTTAAAATATTTTCCTGATGCCAGTTTGCTTCCTATATTTATAACAGAACCGTGACCGCCATTTTCCTTATTAATAAGCTTGTACATATCCGGATTACGTTTCACATAAGCCTGAGCAATCTGATCCGTCTGATCTGAAGAGCCGTCATTCACAATAAGCACTTCAATCTTATCCGTAACGGCCGTATCCCAAAAAGAATCCAGACATTTTTTTAAATAAGGCTCTGCATTATAGGCAGGTATAACAAAGGTTATTGATTTTTCCATTTCATCATCCTGCCTTTCTAATAGGGTTTATACAAATTCCTTTAAACAAAGCATTTGCTGCGCATATCAAAGAAATGTCCTTTTTATAAATAGAGTGTTTAACTATCAGATAATAGATTCCATATAAAAAGGCCAGGGTAATTCCCATCATATATCTGGTAGCAGCGCCTCTCTGATAAAAAAAATTCTTGTCATAAACACTAAACCAAGTAGAATCTTTAGTTAATAGGCCGGCAATGGTCCGAGGAACATAATAAATTGTTAATCCCTTTTTTAAACAATCCCAAAGAAATTTGTTTTCTTCACCGCATCCATTTCCACTTCCGGCCCCCATATGTGAATCAAAAAAGCACATTCCTTCTATTACGCTCTTTCGGCGGAAAGCAAGCTGTACAGAGGATAGCTTCAGGCTCTTCAACCAGCGGATTCTTTGGATTTCCGATTTCAGACGTGTTTTCTTATGGCTCACATCAAAGGCGATAATATCTGCATCCCTCAGCTTTTCAAAACTCTCCAGCACAATGGATTCATAATCTTCCTCAAATACTTCGTCATCATCACACAACAGACAAATGTCCCTATCTGATAAATGGATTGCCAAATTCCTGCTATTTGACAATCCACGCTGATTTGTTGAAACCATACGGATACGCTGATTTCCCCTATATATTTGTTCTTGCGATTCTATCTCACACTGGTTGATAATCAGAACATCCCCCGTCAACTTACTCTTCTGAACAATAGAAGTATCTTTCTGATTCATACAAGATATGAGTACCTCGAGCTGCATTTATTTTCCTTCCTTTATAAAGGAGCAACGCAAATTGGCTATTTAGCAATTTGGGATAAAATGTTGCCCTTGTGTTCGCTTATAAGAATAGCATGTCTTTCCCCATAATTCAAGACCTTTTCACTCCCATTTATTAATAATTTCGTCCCATTTTTCTCAAATATTTCTTAAAATGGAAGCTTAAAGATTCATTCCCAGAAAGACTTCATCTTTATCATCCTGATCAATTGACAGATATCGCTTGGTGATTTCAATCGATGAATGATTGTATATAGACATTATAAGTGCAGGGGGAACTCCTTTTTTCCAGGCATGATAGCCAAAGGTTTTGCGTAGTGAGTGGCAACTGATAATTCCTTCTAAGTTTAAATCATTCACAGCTTCTTTAATAATTCGAAAAGCACATATCCGCCCTATTGGCTGATTATCTCCTATACGGCTTTTAAAAATATATGTATCCTGACAAAAAGTATCAAGTGTTCTTTTTAAAAGTTCCAATGCCTTTGTAGCTTCACTGTTTAATGCTATTGAATTTTTTTTGCCGGTTTTCTGTTCTACAAGATTAATATGTTCTCTATATTTATGTGTTTTAAAGTTATAAACATCAATCCACTTTAAATGTAACAAGTCGCTAATGCGTAAAGAAGTATTGAGAGCCAACGTTACCATTGTGTAGTTTCTTATTTGTTTTTTTTCTAAGTAATATTCTTTAAGTCGCTGTACATCATCTGCTTTTTTAATAGGCTGTGTCTTACCCACTGGTTCATACCTCCATTGATATCTTTGTTTTTACGAAGAGCAATACATGAATATATTATCAATAAAGCGACTATAAAGCGACTGTTTTATTTTAAATACTGAATGCAACATTTTATCCCAAAATGTTGCGTTCAACCACTACTCAGCTAACCAATCACCATACAGATTTTAAATAAAGCAGATGGAATTACAAGTTTTAGTATCTACGATGAACCAGGCAGACCACGACCTTCCTCGTAAGATGAAATTAAATAGCAATGCGATTATTGTCAACCAGTGTAACGAAACAGCCACATACGACGAGATATATAATGGCTATGAGGTACATTGGTATTCTTTTGCTGAAAGAGGGGTTGGGCTGAGCCGCAATAATGCTTTAATGCGGGCTGAGGGGGATACGCCCGATTCGCTCCGCGCCGGCGTGGAACAACGGCTTTTCCGATCGACGCACG
>OGYA01000794.1_pt1 | contig 23614 bp, 27 predicted proteins | sample 1576401 | NCBI WGS metagenome assembly OGYA01 (sample SAMEA3541485, study PRJEB24748) | human gut metagenome | biome: human gut; feature: human-associated habitat; material: faeces | place: China | collected 2012 | reverse complement strand
ACCAATGTGATCCACTGCAAGAATCCTCGCTGCATTACCTCTATTGAGCAGGAACTTCCACATATCTTCTATCTTAGCGATGAGAAGACAGAAACATATCGCTGCCAGTATTGCGAAGAAAAATACAGCGACTTTAAATAAGATATAAAAATCCCCCACCAATTGGTGGGGGGTTTTTTTCTACTTATGCTCTGGCACGATCTCGATCCAGTAGCCGTCCGGGTCTTCGATGAAGTAGATACCCATGGACTCATTTTCGAAACAGACGCAGTTCATTTCTTTATGGTGTGCGAGGGCGGCATCCATGTCGTCTACGGTGAAGGCGAGGTGGATTTCGTTGTCACCGAGGTCGTATGGGCGGTCCATGTCGCGAAGCCAGGTGAGCTCGAGCTGATGAACGGAGCTTCCATCACCGAGGTAGACGAGCTTAAAACTTCCGTCAGCAGCATCTTTTTCGCGGACTACGGTGAGTCCGAGCGCATCTTTGTAGAATTGAATTGATTTTTCAAGGTCACGTACATTTAAGTTGTTATGGTTGAATTTGAAATTCATAGTGGAATCCTTCTTTCTTATTTAGTATTCTAGATTTATTGATTATGAAGTCAGTTTAGCATAAATAATAAGGATTACGCAAGGAATGGTTATTAGGAGTGATAACGAAAATATCAGTATATTATGATACCCTAGTAGAATATTACAAAAATGTTAAATTGTATTGCAAAAAATAGAAAAATGGTATATAATCGACCACAGGGTTAGGAAAATAATTAGTAAAAAATATAGGATGGATGATTATGAGAAAATTTAAACAAGTATTTTTGGCATCTATTCTTGCAAGTTCAATGGTAGTTACGCCAGTATTTGCAGATGATGTCAGCAATCTGCAGAATAGTAAAAATGCAGCACAGAGTGAAGTGAATTCTCTTCAGTCAGAATTGCAGACACTAATTGAAAAAATGAGTAAGCTGGAAGATGATCTGGTGTCAACAGGTCAGCAGATCACACAGGCACAGGATGATCTTACTGTTGCTAAAGAAAAAGAACATCAGCAGTACGAAGATATGAAGAAGCGTATCAAGTATATGTATGAAGAAGGCAACTCGACTGCGATTGAGACTCTGATCAGTGCTGAGAATTTCTCAGACTTGCTTAACAAAGCAGAGTATGTTCAGAACGTACATAGTTATGACAGAAAGCAGCTTCAGGAATATATTGATACCAAGCAGCAGATTGCAGATCTGAAAGCACAGCTTGAAGAAGATCAGGCGAATTTGGAGTCTATGCAGTCTGATTATGAAGCAGAGCAGACGACGCTGAGTAATACGCTGGAATCTAAGAAAGAAGAAGTCGCAGATCTGGATGAACAGCTTCAGGCAGCTGTAGCGGCAGCTGAAGCAAAGAGACAGGCAGAAGAAGCTGCAAAGGCAGCAAAAGCAGCTGAGTCAACAAAGTCAAATTCGACCGTTGCATCGACAAGCAACAGTGGTTCACAGACTGTAGGTAATACAACAAATAACAATGGTAATAACAACACAACCGTTACACCGAGTGCACCAAGTACGCCAAGTACACCGAGTACGCCAAGTACCCCGACAGTGACTCCGGATACAAGTAATAATAACAGCAGTAGTGATAACGGTGGAAGTACATATGGCAACGGAAGCGCTATTTTAAGTGCAGCAGCAGCATACCTTGGAGTCCCTTATGTATGGGGCGGTACTTCGGGAAGTGGTGTTGATTGTTCAGGTCTTGTATACCTGGCACATCAGGCATGTGGTATTCCAATTACACGTAACTCATACAGTCAGGGAAGTGGCGGACAGGCAGTGTCAGACCCACAGCCGGGTGATGTTGTATGTTACGGAGGACATGTGGGAATCTACGCAGGAGGCGGACAGATGATTCATGCACCGCAGCCGGGTGAGGTCGTATGTTATACAAGTGTTAATTATGCATACCACTGGTATAGAAGATACTGGTAAGAATAAGATCTATAAATTCAAAAAATCGACGAAAACGTACATAATTCCATGAGAAGTTAAATGTTGATTTTTGATGAAAAATTGAAAAACGTACAAAATAAAAGAGATTTTCATTTGGCATATGTCATTTGAAAATCTCTTTTTTTGAAACTATTTCATTTACATTAGAAAAATTTCTTTTTTCTGCGACGTCCTTTGCAATAAGGGCAGGATTCCCGATGTCTCTTTTGATAGAAGACTTTATCAGCAGGACTTAAGGGATATTTATGATCAGAACTTCTTTTACAATTCCACCAAACCTTTTGTGAATATGTATCTAATATTTCATCGGGATTTACAAGGTAATAGTTTGCAATAAAATCCCAATCTTCCATTAAATCAGAATGAAGCGCGGCGAAGGATATTTTTCCAGGAAGTGCTTTACGACCGGAACAATAAGGACAATCCGCTTCACCATTTATAACATCGATGATTCGAGCAGGATAATTACCGTGACAAGTAGGGCAACAATTTATTGGCATCACTAGAGCTGAAAGATAAGGTGAATTGGGACTATTTTATTTTGTTGGTTGCAAAAACAGGAATGAGATTTTCTGAACTAATTAAGCATTTGCCAGAGGATAAGCCAATTTTTGTTGATGGGGCAGTATACAATTCAACAGTAAACAATATACTTGCAAGACACTGTAAAGAATGCAATATACCAGTAATATCAATTCATGGATTGCGGCATACGCATGCGTCTTTGCTGCTGTTTACAGGCGTATCTATTGCTAGTGTAGCAAGAAGATTGGGACATTCGAGTATGACAACAACACAGAAAACATATTTACATATTATTCAGGAATTGGAAAATAAAGATATTGATTTAGTTATGCGTTCATTATCAAGTTTAAGTTAACGAATTACACGGCTTGCGTTGATTAAGAGTGATAAGAAAATGACCTGATTTATTTATACAAAAATCGGTATAAATAAGTTGGGTCATTTATTGTGCAGTATATTTGATTATGGTAATATAAAGATATGAATTTTCCAAAAGAAAAGAGAATGAAAATGAATTTAACAAGTACAAGTAAATTTGTAAGTTTAATCCTGCGCCATAAACCAGAAACAATTGGAATCCAATTGGATGAACATGGTTGGGCAAATGTAGACGGGCTGATTGCCGGAATTTCGAAAACACGTGAATTTAATAGAGAAATGCTGGAAGAAATTGATATTCATTTTTCTTATCAAAAAATGGAGTATGGTTAACAAAAGAAGTACCCGTAAAATATTTGATCAAAGAGGAGCAGTAAGGATGATTTATATAACCGGTGACTGTCACGCTGATTTTACCAGGTTCAATACTAAAATTTTCCCGGAACAATATGAAATGACAAAAGATGATTATGTCATTATCTGCGGTGATTTTGGCGGAGTATGGAATCGATTTGAAGAAAATAAACATGAGAAGCATTGGATGGACTGGCTGGAAAATCGTCCTTTTACAACTCTTTTTTGCGAGGGGAACCATGAGAATTTTGACAGGCTTTACAACTATCCCGTAGAAAAATGGAATGGTGGAAATGTACACAAAATTAGACCTTCGGTGATACATCTTGTGCGAGGACAGGTTTTTCAACTTTGCGGAAAGAAATTTTTTGTATTCGGCGGAGCAAAAAGTCATGATACAGAAGATGGAATACTTGATCCAGAAGCACCGGATTTCAAGAAGAAAAAGAAAGAACTGGAAAGGAATGGCTGCCGTATCGTGTGAATCACATTTCCTGGTGGAAAGAAGAAATGGCTTCAAATGAGGAAATGGAAGAAGGATTAAGAAATTTATCTCAGTATAACAATGAGGTAGATTTTATTATCAGTCATTGTTGTGCTACAAGTACCCAGAAACAATTTGTAGATAAGACTTTTTCAGCAGATTCCATGACAGATTATCTGGAGTTAGTGAAGCAGCGGGTAAATTTTAAGAAGTGGTTCTTTGGTCATTATCATGATAATAAGAATATTGGACCGAAAGAAATACTGATATATGAGCAGATTATTCGGATACTGTGAGAAATTATAATTTGTGTATGACGAAGGGAGATTTTCGACATATGTGTAAATTGATGGAAGAATATGAGAAACGTACATTGAACCGGTTCATGAAAAAACTTACTGTTCCGGGCGAAAAATGTAATCTGAAGATGCGGATGAATCTGCGCTATGCATGTTTCAAATTTCTAGGTATGTAAAAAGAATCACTTATCAGAAAAATAAAAACAACAGGAGGAACCTAAAGATGGAAGTAATACGAGCAAAAAGTGCCGGATTCTGCTTTGGTGTAAAACGCGCTGTCGATACAGTATATGAGCAGGTTGAAAAACAGATGGGAAAACAGATCTATACTTATGGTCCGATCATCCATAATGAAGAGGTTGTAAAGGACATGGAAGCACATGGCGTAAAAGTCCTGCGCAGTGAGGAAGAACTGAAAGGTCTGGAAGAAGGACTGGTGATTATCCGCTCTCATGGTGTTCCAAAGAGAATCTGTGATCTAATGGATGAAAAAGGCATCGAATATGTAGATGCAACCTGTCCGTTTGTGAAAAGAATCCATAAAATTGTTGCCGAAGAAAGTAAAAAAGGCAGCCGGATCATTATCATTGGTAATCCGGATCACCCTGAGGTTGAAGGAATCCGGGGCTGGGCAGGAGAAAATGTAACCGTTATAAAAAATGCAGAAGAAGCAGAAAAATTTGAAAATACTACATCCGAAAGAATTTGTATTGTGTCGCAGACGACATTTAATTACAATAAATTCAAAGATTTAGTTGAAATTATTTCAGAAAAGGGTTATGATATAAGTGTTTTAAATACGATTTGTAATGCAACCAGAGAGCGTCAGACAGAAGCAAGGAGCATTGCAAAAGAGGTGGATGCTATGATTGTAATCGGAGACAAACATAGTTCCAATACCCAGAAACTGTATGAAATATGCAGCAGGGAATGTCACAATACGTACTATATACAGACACTTGACGATTTTGATATGAATCAATTAAGGTCCGTGGAAACAGTAGGTATTACAGCAGGGGCATCCACGCCCAACAATATAATTGAGGAGGTTCAAAATAATGTCAGAATTAACTTTTGAACAAATGTTAGACGAGTCATTTAAAACAATTCATAATGGAGAGGTCGTAGATGGTACTGTAATTGATGTTAAGCCAGATGAAATCATCTTAAATATAGGATACAAAGCAGACGGTATCATCACCAGAAGTGAATATACCAATGATAACAGTGTAGATCTTACAACTGTTGTTTCTGTTGGTGATCCGATGACTGTAAAAGTACTGAAAGTCAATGACGGAGAAGGACAGGTTCTTCTTACATACAAGAGACTTGTTGCAGAAAAAGGTAACGAAAGATTAAAAGAAGCATTCGAGAACAAAGAAGTCCTGAAAGCACCGGTTACTCAGATTCTTGGCGGTGGATTAAGCGTTGTTGTAGATGAAGCAAGAGTATTCATCCCGGCAAGTCTTGTATCAGATACTTACGAAAAAGACCTTTCTAAGTACAAAGATCAGGAAATCGAATTTGTTATCAGCGAATTCAATCCAAGAAGAAACCGTATCATCGGTGACAGAAGACAGCTTCTTGTTGCTGAAAGAGCAGAAAAGCAGAAAGAACTCTTTGCTAAACTTAAAGTCGGTGATGTGATCGAAGGAACAGTTAAGAACGTAACAGATTTCGGTGCATTTATCGATCTCGGCGGAGTAGACGGACTTCTTCATATCTCTGAGATGTCATGGGGAAGAGTTGACAATCCGAAGAAAGTATTCACAGTTGGTGAAACTCTTAAAGTTCTTGTTAAAGATATCCATGATACAAAAGTTGCACTCAGCTTAAAATTCCCGGAGACAAATCCATGGGCTAACGCAGCTGAGAAGTACGCTGTAGGTACAGTTGTAACAGGAAAAGTTGCAAGAATGACAGACTTTGGTGCATTCGTAGAACTTGCTCCTGGAGTAGATGCACTCCTTCATGTATCACAGATCTCAAGAGCACATGTTGAAAAACCTTCAGACGTACTTTCTGTAGGTCAGGAGATTACAGCTAAGATCGTAGATCTTAACGAAGCTGACAAGAAGATCAGCCTTAGCATGAAAGCACTTGAAAATGCAGAAGCTCAGGAAGAAACTGAAGAATAATTAAATAAGATATACAAGGATAGAGACTGATTGAAGTCTCTATCTTTTGTTTGAAAAAAGTGGTAGACATAACTAACTACAGCTGAAAAAAGTTTTCGGATCCATAAGTGATCTCGATAAGTAAGATGAAAAATTTTACCGAATAGTCAGAAAATTCACAAAGAGAGGTCGTAGTAGCCTCTCTTTTTTTCGTAAGGAGACTATTGTGTTAAAAAAACGACAAGATGTACTGGAAAATATACAATAAAATGACGAAAGTTACTGGAATTGTAGGATTTATTTTAGTATATTTATAAGAGAGAAAACAGGAAGGAAGGATATCAAAATGGGACTTTTGACATTTAAAGGCGGAGTTCATCCGAACGACGGAAAAAGTCTTGCGAAAGACAAGGCAATCGTAGAACTTCTGCCACAGGGTGATCTTGTATACCCGTTATCCCAGCATATCGGAGCACCGGCTAAGCCAGTAGTAGCAAAAGGTGACCATGTGCTTAAAGGGCAGAAAATTGCCGAAGCGGGGGGCTTCGTGTCTGCACCGATCTATGCATCCGTATCAGGTACTGTAAAAGCGATTGAACCACGTGTGAATCCGACAGGTTCTAAAGTGAACAGTATCATCATTGCAAATGACGGTCAGTACGAAGAAGTAGAATATCCACAGCCAAAACCTCTTTCTGAACTGACAAAAGAAGAGATTCTGAATATCATTGGAGAGGCTGGCGTAGTAGGTATGGGTGGAGCAGGTTTCCCTACCAGAGTGAAGCTTTCACCAAAAGAGCCAGACAAGATTGATTATATCATTGCAAACTGTGCGGAATGTGAGCCGTATATTACTGCCGATTACAGAAGAATGCTGGAGAATCCGGAACTTCTGGTAGAAGGTATGCGTGTGATCCTGAAGCTTTTTGACAATGCGAAAGGTTTATTTGCAATCGAAGATAACAAACCGGACTGTATCGCAAAATTAAAAGAGCTGACCAAGGACGAGCCTCGTATGGAAGTCAGAGAGATGATGACCAAGTACCCACAGGGCGCAGAACGTCAGCTGATTTTTGCAAATACAGGACGTGCGATCAATTCTACCATGCTTCCGGCAGATGCTGGATGTGTAGTAGACAATGTAGAGACCATCATCAGCATTTACAATGCAGTAGTAAAAGGCATTCCTTCTATGGAACGTGTCGTTACTGTAACAGGGGATGGAGTTGTAAATCCTGGTAACTACAAAGTACTCTTCGGAACCAATCAGAACGAACTGATCGAAGCCGCCGGCGGACTCAAAGAAGGCTGTGAAAAAGTTATTTCAGGTGGACCGATGATGGGATTTGCGATGTATACGACAGATACACCGATCACCAAGACATCTTCATCTATTCTTTGCATGTCAAAAGATGAAGTATCAGCCTGTGAACCGACAGCATGTATCAACTGCGGACGGTGCGTTGACGCCTGTCCAAGCCGCATTATTCCGTCAAGACTGGCTGATTTTGCAGAACGCCATGACGAAGAAGCGTTCCTCAAATTCAATGGTCTTGAGTGTGTAGAATGTGGATCCTGCAGTTATGTATGTCCGGCTAAGAGACAACTGAAGCAGGCAATCGGATCGATGAGAAAAACCGCACTTGCCAACAAAAAGAAAAAATAGAATAGAGAGGAAGAGGTGAACAAAAGTGAGTGAACAGTTAAAAGTATCATCTTCACCACATATCCGTTCTAAAGAGACAACCGGCAATATCATGCTGTGGGTTATCATCGCTCTGTTACCGGCAACTTTCTTTGGAATTTACAACTTCCGTGACACACATGCATGGCTGCTTGTTATTGTGACAACAGCAGCAGCAGTTCTTACGGAGTACATTTACGAAAAACTGATGCATAAAAAGATTACGATCAAGGATTTCAGTGCCGCAGTTACAGGACTTCTGCTTGCACTCAACCTTCCGCCGACAGCCCCGATCTGGATGGGAATCATCGGAAGTGTATTCGCAATCCTGGTTGTAAAGCAGCTCTTTGGCGGATTGGGACAGAACTTTATGAACCCTGCACTTGGAGCAAGATGTTTCCTTCTTATTTCCTTCACAGGAAGAATGACAAGCTTCGTATATGACGGCGTATCCGGTGCAACACCACTGGCAACGATCCGTGCTAATATCGAAGCAGGAAATGCAGCACTTGACGGTGTGAACAGCATGGACATGCTGATCGGAAATATTGCCGGAACCATCGGTGAGACATCCGTTATCGCAATCGTGATCGGAGCAATCATCCTGATCCTCAAAGGAATCATTGATCTTCGTATCCCGGGTACATATATTGTGACATTTGCACTTTTCATCGGAATCTTCGGTGGATTTGTAGATGGAATTGGATTCTTCAATGTTCAGTACATGACAGCAGAACTCTGCGGTGGTGGTCTGATGCTTGGAGCATGGTTTATGGCAACCGATTATGTAACTTCCCCGATCACCAAAAAAGGGCAGATCGTATATGGTATCCTTCTTGGATGTCTGACTGGTCTGTTCCGTCTGTTCGGTGGTTCAGCAGAAGGTGTATCTTATGCGATCATCTTCAGTAACCTTCTTGTACCGCTGATCGAGAGAGTTACTCTTCCAAAGCCTTTCGGTAAAGGAGGAGAAAAATAATGAATAAGATTATCAAAAATACACTGATCCTTGCAGCAATCACCGTTGTATCCGGTCTGGTACTTGGAGCTGCTTACGAAGTGACAAAAGGTCCAATCGCACAGACACAGGCAAAGCAGAAACAGGAAGCCTGTCAGGCCGTTTATCCGGAAGCGGATTCCTTTGAGGCAATGGACGTAGATCAGAAAGCTGCCAAAGAAGCAATCAAAAAGATGGGAACGAATGCAACAGTAGATGAAGTCTATTCTGCTGTTATGGATGGAAGCGAAGCTGGTTATGTTATAACAGTAACCGACAAAGATGGTTACGGCGGAGATATCCAGATCACAGTCGGTATCATGAGTGACGGTACGGTAAATGGCATTTCTTTCCTTTCCATCAGCGAGACAGCAGGTCTTGGTATGCGTGCGAAAGAACCAAGCTTTTACAATCAGTTTGCAGGACAGCAGGCTGAAAAATTCTATGTATCCAAAGATGGCGGAGACGGACAGCCGATCGATGCTTTGAGTGGTGCAACCATCACTTCCCGTGCAGTCACAGGAGCTGTCAACACAGCACTTGGATATTACCAGACAGCGTTAGGAGGTAGTGGAAATGAATAAATGTACAGAAAGACTTTATAACGGTCTTGTAAAAGAAAACCCGACCTTTGTTATGATGCTTGGTATGTGTCCGACACTGGCGGTTACAACATCCGCAATCAACGGTATTGGTATGGGACTTTCTACCACAGTGGTATTGATTTTCTCAAACCTTTTGATTTCCATGCTGCGTAAGATCATTCCGGATTCCGTTCGTATGCCGGCATTCATCGTAGTCGTAGCAACACTTGTTACTGTGGTACAGTTCCTTCTGGAAGGTTTTGTACCTAGTCTTTATGCATCACTTGGTGTATATATTCCTCTGATCGTAGTTAACTGTATCATCCTTGGACGTGCAGAAGCATATGCATCAAAGAACCCGGTCCTTCCATCTGTATTTGATGGTATTGGTATGGGACTTGGATTCACACTTGGTCTTACCTGCATCGGTATCGTCAGAGAGCTGATTGGTTCCGGAAAATTATTCGGATTTCAGGTTATGCCTGATATCTACGAACCTGTTACTATTTTCATCCTTGCTCCTGGTGCATTCCTTGTTCTTGCATTCCTTGTTGCGGCACGTAACAAGATCATGAAGAAACTGGAAGCAAAAGGAAAGAAAGTTGTTAAAGCGCAGGGATGCTGTGAAGGCGGATGTGCTTCATGCGGCGGATGCGACGGACACGTGTTCCCGACAGGTCAGGAAAAGGAATAGGAGGGAGATAAGAGATGAAAGAATTACTTATTATAGCAGTTGGTTCGGCGCTTGTTAACAACGTCGTACTCAGCCAGTTCCTCGGTATCTGTCCTTTCCTTGGTGTTTCTAAGAAAATTGAGACAGCAGCCGGCATGGGCGGCGCAGTTGTTTTCGTTATTACAATCGCATCTTTCATTACCGGTGCGATCTACCAGTTCATCTTACATCCGACAGGATTTGAGTATCTGCAGACCATCGTATTTATCCTGGTTATCGCAGCACTCGTTCAGTTTGTAGAAATGTTCCTCAAGAAGGTTATGCCTCCGCTTTATAATGCACTTGGTGTATATCTCCCGTTGATCACAACAAACTGTGCAGTACTTGGTGTATCACTGAACTGTGTAACAAAAGGATATAACATTCTTGAAGGTGTTGTATACGGATTCTCCACAGCAGTCGGATTCACGATCGCGATCGTGATCATGGCTGGTATCCGTGAGAAGATCGAATACAACGATATCAGTGAGTCTTTCCAGGGAACTCCGATCGTACTGCTTACAGCAGCACTGATGTCCATCGCGTTCTTTGGATTCTCAGGAATCATTTAACAGAAGGAGGACCGTGTTATGAGTATAACAGGAGTATTGATTGCTGCACTTATCGTAGGCGGTACCGGCGTATTCATCGGTGTCTTCCTTGGAATTGCAGGCAAGAAATTTGCAGTTGAAGTAGATGAAAAAGAAGAAGCGATTCTCGCAGAACTTCCGGGTAACAACTGTGGTGGATGTGGATATGCCGGATGTTCCGGCCTTGCAGCAGCTATCGCAAAAGGAGAAGCTCCGGTCGGACAGTGTCCGGTCGGCGGTGCTCCGGTAGCAGCAAAGATCGCAGCGATCATGGGCGAAGAAGCCGGTGAAAGCGTACACGAAGTTGCATTTGTAAAATGTGCAGGAACCTGCGAAAAAGCAAAACAGGCATATGATTATACAGGAATTACAGATTGCCAGATGGCAGCCATGATGCAGAATGGCGGACCAAAAGGATGTTCTTTCGGATGTCTTGGTTTCGGAAGCTGCGTAAAGGCATGTCCGTTCGATGCGATCCATATCGTAGACGGAATTGCAGTAGTTGACAAAGAAGCATGTAAAGCCTGTGGTAAATGTATCGCCACCTGTCCAAAACATCTGATCGAGCTTGTACCTTATGAACAGAAACATCTCGTACAGTGTAGCTCAAAAGATAAAGGAAAAGACGTTATGAGCGTATGTTCCGTAGGATGTATCGGATGTAAGATGTGTGAAAAAGTATGTGAATCTGATGCAGTACATGTAGTAGATAACATCGCACACATTGATCCGGAAAAATGTACAAACTGTGGAAAATGTGCGGAGAAATGTCCGAAGAAGATCATTAAGTAGATAATGAAAGAAAAGAATCCGGATGCTGTTTCGGAGGCTAAGAACAAGTTTTTCTTAGGCTTCTGCAAATGCATCCGAATTTTTTTTATTGAGTTCAGTCAGATGCGGAAGGATGAAAGGAGGGAAAGAGAAAGTTAGGAAAATTTAATTATTAGAATGTAGTGGGGTATGTTATAATATAGGAAACGGCGAAGGAAAAGAAAATTAATTGGTTGACAGTTAGGTAGAAAATTATCCGAAATAGAAATGAAAATAGAGACAAAATACGACATTGCATCATCTGTAAATATTGGTGCAGAGTATGACAAGGGCGTGAAGAAACTCTTTAAGAGCAAAGAGATCATTGTGCCGATTATGGAGATGGTGATTCCGGAATTTGAAGGGTGTTCGCAGGAAGAGATCCTGAATTGTCTGGACCTTGCATCGATTACATCGGATGAGGTTGTCAGTGATGCTCCAGTTTCGGAGACGGATGAATATCGGATACGGGGTGAAGATGCAGGGATATTTGATTATCTTAATCAGATATTTGTGGGAAATATAGAAGAAATAGAGACATATTCACATATTGAATGGGAAGAGGAATTTAAGGAGGATGTGGCTATGACGATGACGGGATTTAGTGATATATTAGTTAGAAGAGGGAGAGAAGAAGGGCGAGAGGAGACAACTGTTAAATTTATCTGGAGTTTACATGAAATGAAATGCACAGATGAAATGATTTCGGAAGCAGTAAAAAGACCGGTTGATTATGTGCAGGATATTTTGAAAAAAGATGCACCTCAGTAAGAAAGTTGGGAACACTTCTGTGGAAAATAGATTAATAGCAGGAATAAAGATGCTTTTACAGGACTTATGGAATATCCGCATTGCGATTCTTGTATTTGCAATTTATTTTGTTATAGGAAGAAAGTTTTTATACAGTCTGTGTCCAATGGTGATCATGACGGGATTCCCTTGTCCGGGATGCGGGCTTACAAGAGCGATGTTTATGGTGCTACGAGGGGACTTTGCCAGGGCATGGAAAATGCATCCGTTTATTTATGGTGTGATTATTCTGGTGGGATGGTTTGGCGTGCGGAGATACATACAGAGAAAAGAAACGAAGAATCTTGGGAAATGGGTGATTCTTCTGTGCGTAGGACTGATTCTATACTATGTGTACCGAATGGTAAGGTATTTTCCGGGAGATGCTCCGATGAGTTATTATTATGGAAGCGTGGGATACCGGGGGTGGGAGATAATTAGAAGTGGAAGAAATTATTTATAGTAGAGTATATAGAAGTGCTGCGAAGTCATCAAAACGATGATGGAGCGGCACTTTTTGGATTAATCATAAAAACAAATGTCGCTTATCTTCCACTTAAGCGACTTTTTTTACCCAGTATTTTTCTACAACATAAATAATGTTATCATTTTTAACATATTTCGTTAAGTTAGGCATAACGGATTTAGGTGCTTTAACTGTAAAACTTTATCAAAATATCGCAACTTTTTTTACTATTTTGACACCCTAATCATATACGGAATGTTCTACCGGTTCGGTCTGATCGATGTACCGGACGAGGTTAAGGAGAATATGAGGAAAAATGATCGAAGCAATAAAAAACAGAAGAAGCATCAGAAAATATAAGAACAAAGCTGTGGACAAGGATGAGTCATTCATTCCGAGACGAAGAGGTGGAATTTAGAAATTTATTTTAGGATATAATTATTACTAAAAGATAATGTTGAAAACAATCTTGGATAAGTGGTAAAATCGTTTGGAGGCACAAAATGAAAAAGTATGCGATACCATTGTTGTAATTGAAGTGAGCCTGTTGAAGGAAGAAAGAATAAAAATATCTAAAATAATTGATTTGATATGATACTAAAAAGGAAGGTGATTAGAAATCAAGTTGTACAAAAAAATAATAATTCAAGATTTTAATCAACCAGTAATGTGGCTGATTCCGGCAATCATTTTTAGTGCTTGTCTTGTATTTTTTATTAGTTGGGTGTATGAGAAAGGTTCTCAAAAGCAGGAAAAGGATAATGGAATTAATAAAAAATATAGAATTGCGTGGATATTATTTATTGCCTATATTATTGTTACCTTTCAGACTGTCTTTTTTTCAAGAGAAGCGGGGAGCAGGAAAGAAATTAGTTTAGTGTTATTTGAAACATGGGGACATTCTTTCCATATGCATGCTATGTTTATTGAGAATATTATTATGTTTATTCCTTTTGGTGTATTGTTACCAATAGTTTTTAAACAAGTCAGAAGCGGTTGGAAATGTGTGCTGATTGGTTTTTTATGTTCCTGTGGTATAGAGATCACACAGCATATTACGCAGAGAGGATATTTACAATTGGATGATGTGGTAACAAATACAGTTGGGATGTTTATCGGATGGGCGATATGGAAGATCGTATGCAAGTGTCTCAGAACATGTCTGAGTGAAAAGTGCTGATATTATCCAGAAATAATTTCCTGGAATTTCAATATTCGATTTGCGGGGAGTACAGAGCATTCTGCATAATTGCGGCAGATATTTATGATGAGGAGCCCTTTTGATGTGATAGAACATCAGTGTCTGATTGAGAAGGGAAGTTCTTGATGTTATATCTGCTGGGAAGCTCTTCCCGCGCTAATCCTAGCGCAGGAAGCCTCTCAGCATTTTTTCTTTCCAGAACCGGTACTTCTGATACCGTACCGGCAGATCCATCCAGGTCTTTTTATCGACTATGCTTCTCTGATGTGTGAAGCATTCAAATCCTTCTTTTCCATGATAGCATCCCATTCCGCTTTCCCCGACACCGCCGAACGGCATCTGGCTTGTGGCGAGGTGGATGATGGTATCATTGATGCAGCCGCCGCCCAAATGGCATCTGGCAAGGACTTTCTTTTTGGCAACAGGATCTTCGGTGAAAAGATAGAGTGCAAGCGGGTGTGGATGGGATTCGACCTGCCGGATTGCATCATTCAGGTCAGAATAGGTAAGTACCGGAAGAATCGGTCCGAAAATTTCTTCGCCCATGACCGGATCGTCCCAGGTGACATCTTTTAGGATGGTCGGGGCAATGCGCAGGGTAGACGGATCGGACTCACCTCCACAGACCAGCTTGTCGGCAGCAATCAGATTCTGCAGCCGGTGAAAATGTTTTTCGTTGATGATTTTCCCATAATCCGGATTTTGCAGAGGCTGTTTGCCAAACTGACGGTGGATTTCTTTTTCCAGTGCCTGAAGGAGTTGGTCGCGAATGGAAGCAGCGCAGAGGATATAATCCGGGGCAACGCAGGTCTGTCCGCAGTTGAGGTATTTTCCGAATACAATCCGTCTTGCGGCGAGAGGAATTTTCGCTGTGGAATCTACGATGCACGGGCTTTTCCCACCAAGCTCCAGAGTGACGGGAGTCAGGTATTCGGCAGCATGACGAAGGACTTCTTTTCCAACCGTTTTTCCTCCGGTGAAAAAGATTTTGTCAAAACGCTGGTTTAAGAGCGCCTGATTTTCTTCCCGGCCTCCGGTGATCATCGTTACATATTCCGGTGGATAGCATTCCTTGAGAAGCTGACTCAGAATCTGACTGGTGTGTGGAGCGTAAGCGCTTGGCTTCAGGATGACGGTATTTCCGGCGGCGAGCGCATCGATCAGCGGTTCTAAAGTGAGGAGTACCGGGTAATTCCAGGGACTCATGATCAGTACGGTTCCGTAGGGGGATGGCGATTGAAAGCTTTTGGCGGCGAAGTGTGCCAGCGGAGTAGGGACGGTTTTACAGCGCATCAGCTTTGGTAAATGCTTTTGCATCCAGGTAAGCTCGGAAAGCGTCAGACCGATTTCGCACATATAGCTTTCCATCCGGCTTTTTCCAAGATCCGCTTTTAGTGCTGTGTACAGATCTTGTTCATGGTGTTTGAGTGCAAGTTTTAGCTGTTCTAATTGTTTTAATCGAAAAGAAAGCGGAAGTGTTGCGCCGGTTGCAAAAAAATCACGCTGCGTGGAGATCCGTTGTCTGATTGTCTGTTCATCCATGTGTTTTAACCTCCCAGGTATCTGGATATTTAAGTTTCGATTCCTGTTTTCCAAATTGTGTTTATATTTTTGAAGAGTCTTTTATACTGAAAATAATGTATATTTCTTTTATGATAACGAAAATAAGGGAATTCTTCAACGGTGTGAGTGGCGAAAATGGAAAGAATGTGATAAAATATTTTTGTTTGCAGCAGACTTACATAATTTTATCAAGACAGGAGTTTTAATATATATGGGATACGAGCGTTTGGAAAAGAGTTTAATCGATCTGGTAAAGGAAGAGCAGGCAAAGCTCGGATATCGGAAAGAGATGATCCGGCTTTATTATCCGCTCAGTTCACTGAATCATTTTATGGAGACGAATGCAGATTCGGAAGAAATGCAGGAGCTCCTTGCAGATTTTCCGAAAGCAGCAGAAGATATTTTCGGTGAAGTCGGGATTACACATGCAATGGACCGTTTTTGCTTTGCTTTATCGGAAAAAGCATCGGAATATGTGCATGAAAATATGAAACCGAATGAATTTATCAAAGAGCTGGTGGAACTTGTCGCAAAGCATGGCTGCACGATGGAAGATATCGAAGTATTGTTCCGTTCTCATTCAGACAAGATCGTGGCAGAACCTATGGACAATGGAGAATTTGACCGGATGATCCGGTTTGAAGAGGGAGAAGACAAGTATTATTATTGCTTTAAAGATGAAGGATGCCATATTATTTATCATCGTTTCCTGCCGGAAGATTATGCAGATTTTGACTTTAAACCAGATAAGAAAATAAGAAATCGAGGTAACACCAATGAAAATCGGAATATATGATTCAGGGATCGGCGGACTTTCTGTGCTTCACCGCGCACTGAAAAAGATGCCGGAAGCAGAATTTATATATTATGCGGATACAAAGCATGTTCCATACGGAGAAAAGACGAGGGAACAGATCAAAGGATATGTAGAAGAGGTTCTGAATTTCCTGATCGCGAAGGAGGTTGATGCAATCGTAATCGCCTGTAATACGGCAACCAGCGTGGCAACGAAAGAATTCAGAGGCGAATTTGCCGTACCGATCGTCGGTATGGAACCGGCAGTCAAGCGCGCGCTCAAGCTCTATCAGGATATGCAGAAACGGATCCTGGTAACAGCAACACCGGTTACGATAGCCGGAGAAAAATTACACAGCCTTCTGGAAAAAGTAGATACCGAACACGAAGTAGACCTTGCGCCACTTCCAAAACTGGTCCGCTTTGCCGAAGCCGGAAGATTCCAGGACCCGGAAGTAGATGAATATCTGAAAAACAGCCTTCAGAGCTATACACTCAACCAGTATGCTGCAGTCGTACTTGGCTGTACTCACTTCAACTACTTCAAACAATCCTTCCGCAAAATCTTCCCGGGAGAAATCCATTTCGTAGACGGCAACGAAGGCACCCTTCGCCAGCTAAAACGAGTTCTCCCCGAACAAACCAGACCAGGCACCCCAGGCAAAGTCACCTATTACTTCTCCGGAAAACCTGCTGATGATGAGGGGATGAAGAAAATCCAGGCATGTATGACGCAGTTAGATAAAGTATATGAGATCAAGTAAATACTGATATCGAATAAAATCCACCCCATTCCTATCTTGTGCAATGGAGATGAGACTCAAGAATCGTGGAAGCCTTTGCTGAACACGATTCTCGCACTAAGAGGCTCATCGGAATGCTTTGCACAACTTGGAATGGGGTGGATTTAATTCTTCTCTGGTGGTGTCACAACCTATCTTATTGTACTTCCTGAATCCCGGAAATATCACTATCTATCATCATCGAATAATTGGTATAATACACGACAAACCCAGGCTTGCTTCCATTTGGTTTTTTAACCTGCTTTTTCTCTACATAGTCAACCTCCACCTTTTCAGCCCCGGAATTCTTCGAGTAATGCGCAGCAAGTCTGGCTGCCTCTTCAAAGGTCCGGTCCGGAAGTTCGTCCCCGTTCGTCTTCACGATGACATGGGAACCTGGTGCTTTTTTCGCATGGAACCACCAGTCCCCGCCATTTGCAAAATGGAAGGTGAGTTCTTCGTTCTGAAGATTATTTTTTCCAACATACATATGGAAACCGTCTGAAGAAATATAGTGGAACGGTTTGCTTGTGATCTTCACCTTTTTGGCAGACTGCTTTCTGCGGATAAATCCACTTTCGATCAGTTCTTCCTTGATCTGGATCAGGTCATCCTCGCTTCGTGCAATATCCAGGGATTTGCTGACGGACTCCAGATAATCAATCTCATCTTTCGTTTCTTTGATCAGTTCTGAAAGAGCCTCGAAAGTACGTTTTTGTTTATTATACCGGTCAAAATATTTCTTTGCATTTTCCTGTGGTGTTTTCTGCGGATCCAGCGGAATTTTGATCATTTCGTTAGTATAATAATTGAGTGCTTCCAGTTCTTTTGCACCTTCTTCCAGATTGTAACCGTAGGTGTGGATCAGTTCCCCGTATACCTTGTATTTATCGCGGTTTTCCGTATCGCGAAGCTGCTTTAACTGCAGGTCGTATTTCTTGCGGTTACGTTCCAGTGCTGTCTGAACCACACGGCGCAGATCCGAAGATTTCTGGCGGATTCGGGTGATCAGATCACGGGAAGAATAATAAGTCCGGATCACTTCGGAAATCGAATCATAAGATTTTACCTGATAGTTGGAAAAGTGGGTGAACAGAAGAGATGAGAACTCTTTCGGCTCATTTCCATCGTAATAAATAGCAGGAGCGAATTTGCTTTCTGTCACCTGCTCCATAAAATAGGTAAACTGCCGGTACAGATGCGCCAGCAGATCACCGGACATCTCCGATGCCGGAACAGAAGAGTCGATTCCTGCCAGATAGCAGATCTCTTCGGCGACAACCGGACTGATTCCGGTAAAACTGTTGTAGATCGCTTTTCCGACCGGCATTGGTTTGGAGCGAAGTTCCTGTGTGAAATTTTCCTCCGGTATGCCAAGTGGATTCTCTTTTTTCATAGTATCCGGGATAAAATATTCTCTTCCCGGAAGAACTTCACGCACAGAACTCATCTGCGCGGAAACATGCTTGATACTGTCGATGATCATTCCTTTTTCATTACAGAAAATAATATTGCTGTGCTTGCCCATGATCTCAACGATCAGGGATTTGCGGCACAGATCTCCAAGTTCATCCAGGTGCTCGATCTCGAAGCGGATGATCCGTTCCAGGGAAGGCTGAGAAATGCCTACGATGCGGCCATTTGCAATATGTTTTCTCAGAAGCATACAGAAATTCGGCGCAGTCATCGGACTTGGTTTGTTATCTCTGGACAGATAGATCAGCGGCAGGGATGCACTTGCGGAGATGACCAGTCTTACCTGTCCTTTCGCAGGTTTGATCGTGAGAAGCAGTTCATCATTTTCCGGCTGTGCGATCTTGGCGATCCGTCCGTTCAGGATGGTATCATTTAATTCTTTTACGATATTTGCGATTGTAATTCCATCAAAAGCCATTTTAAAAATTCACCTCATATTTATCCGGGAATATGCCAGGGCACATTCTTTTTTCAATGGGCTCATTATAGCATAGAGAGGCATGCATAGACAAGTGAAAATGCCCTGTCACCCGGTTGACGAGTAAGTGTAAATGAACTATAATAATCGATAGTAAAACGGCCCTTAAAAGGTCAGTAAGAAGAGGGAAAATCAAATGATAAAAAGTATGACAGGCTTTGGACGGTGTGAGATCGCCGAAGCAGACCGCAAATTTACCGTAGAAATGAAGGGGGTTAATCACCGTTACCTGGATGTGAATATCCGTATGCCAAAGAAGCTTAACTTCTTTGAGTCCGCGATCCGCAACCTGCTCAAGCAGTATGTGCAGAGAGGAAAGATTGATATTTTCATCGGGTATGAAGATATGACAGAAAGTCAGATGACTTTGAAATATAATCAGAAGCTGGCAGAAGAATATATGGCAAGCTTTAAGCAGATGGAAGAACAGTTTGGGCTTGACAATGATGTGCGGGTATCCACACTTGCACGCTGCCCGGAAGTCCTTACGATGGAAGAACAGTCTGTGGATGAGGAAGAACTGTGGAGTGGTCTTGAAAAAGCAATGAAAGGCGCATGCGAACAGTTTGTACAGACCAAGACTACAGAAGGTGAGAACCTGAAAAAGGATATCATTGGTAAGCTGGATGGAATGCTGGAAGTTGTTGCCAGGGTTGAAGAGCGATCTCCGCAGATCGTTGCTGAATACCGGGAGAAGCTGGAAACGAAAGTGAAGGAGCTTCTTGGGGACACCCAGATTGACGAAGGACGGATCGCGGCTGAGGTTGTGATCTTCTCTGACAAGATCTGTACAGATGAAGAAGTGGTAAGGCTGAAAAGCCATATCAAGCATATGAAGGAAACTCTGGAACAGACAGAGGGAATCGGACGCAAGCTTGATTTCATTGCGCAGGAGATGAACCGTGAGGCGAACACGATCTTATCCAAGGCAAATGATCTGGAAGTATCCAATTATGCGATCGATCTGAAGACTGAGATTGAAAAAGTCCGTGAGCAGATTCAAAATATTGAATAAAGCTTTGAAAAATGTAAAAAGATGTGTTAAAATAACATTTCAATGTCTGAGTATGCAGGAGAACTGATTATGAGAGAAAAAAAAGGAATCCTTATTGTAGTATCCGGATTTTCCGGAGCCGGTAAGGGAACACTGATGAAAAAGCTGATGCAGGACTATGATAATTATGCATTATCGATCTCTGCAACCACGCGGCAGCCTCGTGTCGGGGAAGAAGATGGAAGAGAGTATTTTTTCAAAACCAAAGATGAATTTGAAAAAATGATTGCGCGTGATGAGCTTATAGAGTATGCTAGATATGTAGAAAACTACTATGGAACTCCGAAGCAGTATGTTATGGAGCAGTTAGAGGCAGGCAAGGATGTGATCCTTGAGATTGAGATCCAGGGTGCGCTGAAAGTGAAAGAGAAGTATCCGGATACCTTGCTGATGTTCGTGACTCCGCCGAGTGCGCAGGTACTGAAAGACAGACTGGTAGGACGGGGAACCGAGACCGCAGAAGTGATCGATTCGAGAATGAAGCGGGCCGTAGAAGAATCACAGGGCGTAGAGAAGTACGATTATCTTGTGATCAATGATGACCTGGAGCGCTGCGCAAAAGAGATGCACAGCATTATTCAGGGTGAGCATGACCGGGTAAGCCGGAATGCTGACTTTATAGATGATATCAGAAAAGAACTGAAGGAACTGTAGGAAAGGAGCAGAATTTATGTTACATCCATCATATACCGATTTGATGAAAGTAGTCAATCAGGACGTGGAAGAAGGCGCAACTAAGATTGTCAACAGTCGTTATTCTATCGTTCTTGCAACAGCAAAGAGAGCGAGAGAGATCATTGACGGCGAGATGCCGCTTGTTCCTGTTAAGGACGGCGAAAAACCGCTTTCTATTGCAATTGATGAGCTGAACAGTGGAAAGATCAAAATTATTGCAGAAGACGCAGATAAATAAAAGAAGTTCGATACCCTGCAGCTGTCTGCGGGGTATTCTTATGATAGGGGATTTTATTTTCCGGTGAAGATGATTTCCCCTGCCGCCCAGAAATTATGCTTGAGGAGAAATTTATTTTATGAATATATTATTCATTTCATTAGGCTGTGACAAGAACCTTGTGGATTCGGAGGTCATGCTTGGGATTCTTGCAAAGGACGGTCATCAGATGGTGGACGATGAGACAATGGCAGATGTCATTATCATTAACACCTGCTGCTTTATCCATGACGCAAAGGAAGAGAGTATCCAGAATATTCTTGAGATGGCAGAACTGAAGAAGACCGGCAGATTAAAAGCCCTGATCGTAACAGGCTGTCTTGCACAGAGATACAAAGAAGAAATCATTCAGGAAATCCCGGAGGTTGATGCGGTTCTCGGAACGACTTCTTATGAAGAGATCGCACACGTGATCGATGGAGTTTTAAGCGACAGTCCGATGGAGCGCGGAGATGTGCGCCTGACCATGAAGGATGTGGATTATCTCCCGGTAACAGACACACACCGTATGGTGACGACCGGCGGACATTTCGCTTATCTGAAAATCGCAGAAGGCTGTGACAAGCACTGTACTTACTGTATTATCCCAAAGGTACGTGGAGATTTCCGGAGTGTACCGATGGAGCGTCTGCTGGAGGAAGCGCAGAATCTGGCAGACGGAGGGGTGAAGGAGCTGATCCTGGTAGCGCAGGAGACCACCATGTACGGAACCGATCTGTACGGGGAGAAGAGGCTTCCACAGCTTTTGAGAGCGCTCTGCAAGATCAGTGGACTTCGCTGGATCCGTATTTTATACTGCTATCCGGAGGAGATCACGGATGAGCTGATTCAGGTGATCAAGGAAGAACCAAAGATCTGCCATTATCTGGATCTCCCGATCCAGCATGCAAGCGATGGTATCCTGAAGAGAATGGGAAGACGGACTTCCAGAGCGCAGCTCATCGAGACCATTGAGAAGCTTCGACGTGAGATTCCGGATATCGCACTTCGCACAACTTTGATCACCGGATTCCCGGGAGAGACACAGGAACAGCATGAAGAGCTGATGGATTTTGTGGATCAGATGGAATTCGACAGACTTGGCGTATTTACCTACTCACCGGAAGAGGATACTCCTGCAGCATCTATGCCGGATCAGATCCCGGAAGAAGTCAAAGAGGAACGTCAGGCAGAGCTCATGGAACTTCAGCAGGATATCGTATTCGACCAGGCAGAAGACCGGATTGGGGAAGAGCTGCTTGTGATGATCGAAGGCAAGGTAGCAGATGAGAATGCCTATGTGGGAAGAACCTACCGGGATGCGCCGAATGTAGACGGACTTATTTTTGTGAACACATCGGAAGAACTGATGTCGGGAGATTTTGCAAAGGTAAAAGTGACCGGATCAGCAGATTATGATTTGATAGGAGAGTTATTATGAATTTACCAAATAAGTTAACGATTTTACGAGTGATTTTAATTCCGTTTTTTGTAGTGTTTATGTTATTTGATATTACCGGAGCAGCAGATAAGTGGATCGCACTTGTGATCTTCTGTGTTGCCAGCCTGACAGATATGCTGGATGGGAAAATCGCCAGAAAGTACAACCTGGTAACGAACTTCGGCAAATTTATGGATCCGCTTGCAGACAAGCTGCTGGTATGTACCGCGCTGATCTGTCTGACATCTATGAACAGACTGAATGTCATTGTTGTTCTGGTGATCATTGCCAGAGAATTTATCATCAGCGGATTCCGTCTGGTTGCTTCTGACAATGGAATCGTCATTGCGGCAAGCTACTGGGGCAAATTCAAAACCGTATCACAGATGGCACTGATCATTGTGCTGATCATGGATCTGGGCGGTGTGTGGAATGTTGTAGGAACAGTCCTTACATGGGTAGCACTGCTCCTGACCGTCGTTTCACTGATCGATTATATTGCAAAGAACAAACAGGTATTAACACAGGGAGGCATGTAAAATGGTTGTAGAGCTGATTTCTGTCGGCACTGAAATTTTACTTGGCAACATTGTGAATACAAACGCGGCATACCTAGCAGAGAAATGTGCTCTGCTAGGTTGTTCTTTATATCACCAGACTGTTGTCGGTGACAATGAAGAGCGTATGGAAGAAGCAATCCGCCAGGCAATTGAGCGCGCTGATATCGTAATTCTGACAGGGGGACTTGGCCCTACCAAGGATGATCTGACAAAAGAAGTAACTGCAAAGGTATTTGGCAGAAAACTTTATATGGATGAACATTCCAAAGCACGAATCCGGGACTATTTTGAGAAGATTAAGAGTAAAAAGGTGACAGAGAATAACTGGAAGCAGGCGTTGGTTCCGGAAGGCGCGATCGTGATCGACAATCTGAACGGAACGGCACCTGGACTGATCCTGGAGGATAAAGAGCGCGGCAAAGCAGCGATCCTGATCCCTGGGCCTCCGAATGAGATGAAGCCGATGTTTGAACACGACATTGCACCGTACCTCAATAAAAAGCAGCCGGAGGGAATCTATTCCCAGATGGTAAAAGTGTGC
>OGYA01000733.1_pt1 | contig 24765 bp, 28 predicted proteins | sample 1576401 | NCBI WGS metagenome assembly OGYA01 (sample SAMEA3541485, study PRJEB24748) | human gut metagenome | biome: human gut; feature: human-associated habitat; material: faeces | place: China | collected 2012 | reverse complement strand
GGTGCTGCAAAATCAATGTTTTGTAGAAATCACGAATTCACTCTGTAATTTTACCATGAGGAAAATTGAAAAATTAAGCGTAAAATGCTGTTATATATCCAAAATATTCTCAAATGCCGTGAAGAGCAATCGAATCCAACAATCAGCTCCCGCCCTTTTCAATGTCCCTGATATGGAATTTTACCACATCTGCTCCGCTGGAATCCGAATCGCGTATGACATCAATGGCTGCTTCCAGACGGACATCCTGCTCCAGGTATTGAGGGGTTGTCATTCCTTCTATTATAAAACCAGGAGTAAATGCCATTGTCACGGGCTGATTCGGATTAAAGGCCACAAAATCCGTATAAATGACATCCCGGATGCGGCTGCTGTCCAGGTCCTCTAAGGGTAAGGATACGATTTTTTCCGACTCATCGTAGAATGTGACCATGTTTTTCTCCTTGTCGAGTTTATAGGACAGGCGCCGGTCCAGCTGTTTTTCATAGTCCTCTTCCCGGAATTCATATGGTTCCAGATGTCCTGTGTCATATCGCAGAAAGGCATAAAATTGCTCTCTGGACAGGGAAGTGCCAGTCATGGTATGAAAGGAGGCTTTCAATATGCCGTTCTCCTGGTCCCATCCCATTTTAGGAAGAATCAACCGGGGAGAAGTATAGGGAATGGAGGGAAATGAATTCATGTTGCCCTCCCAGTCCGTGATGTAAATACCGTCGTAATGTCCTGCCGGCCCTGCATAGCCGTAGAGACGGAATTTGTTCTGGGAAAGGGCTGATAAAAATACTATTCCCTGCGCATCAGGCGCCTTTCCAAGTTCTTCTAAGGATACAGGCTGAATCTCCTTCTGCGCAAAGGCTTCCTCTGTTTTCCAGAATCCTTCCTCCGCCCTGCCTGTCACTGCGGCTGTATCCCTGTCCTCTGTTTTACCGGTTTTATCCTGTCCCTGTCCAGACAAGGTGCCGGAAACTTCATGGGGTTTACCTGATGCTTCCGTCTCCCCTCCTGTTGTTTCCGATGATTTCCCGCTGCCGGTTACCACCCTGATGCCATAGATACGGTTATCATAATCACTCATATGGACGAAACCGTCAATGGGATCCATGGCTGTGATATCGAGAGTATCCTTTTCCGTACCCGTAAGCATAATCCAGTGCACGGCCCCGCTTTTACGCTTTACCTTTACAATGGGATACATTTTTTCATCCAGCAGGCGGTTGATGCTCTCGCTGGTGGTACCGCAGTCCAGGCGGACTCTGGCATAGGGCAATGCCTGTTCCAGTTCCTTCCACACAATGGCTCCGCGGTCATTATAAACCTTATTTTCATTAAAAATCTGATTCAGTTCCCCCGGCGAAAAACTGTGCACCCCCTGAGCGGTCAGGGATGCAGCGATGCAGCTGGTCAGACATCCGGAACTTCCCATGGTGTCCTTTGAACTGCCCAGAGGATTGCTGCTCCAGCGCGTATCATGCTGGGAATACGAGGTATAGATTTTATTATCCACAGCAGCTTCGTGGTAATCCATCCCGGCTATCACAGTGCCGGTCTCCCTGTTCCTTGTCATGAATACAGCCAGGACGGCAGCTAATACCAGAATGCCGGACAGGGCTGACACAATCATGTATCTGCCCTTTCCCGGCTTATGAGGTTTGTTGCTGTTTGGTTCTGTATTCTGTCTGTCCTCCTGGTTTTGTCCGTTTTTTTCTTTTGTTGTTGGTTCCATATAAAATGTTTGCTCCTCCTTACCTGCCCCTTTATCTGTTTCCAAACCGGGATAATCCCGCCAACGGCCTTTGTCAAAAGTATAGCAGGAGAAGCAAGAAAAGTCTTTGGGCACTCCTTACGATTTATTACGATTCCCGTACCAGTTTTCCCACTGTTCACGGCTCCCGCAATACACATTCATATCAATGAATGTCTCCTCTCCCTCATATCCCCCAAGACGCTGGCGGTTGGTATACTGCCACAGCAGCCATGGTTCCCCCTCGGTGCGGGGCTTTGTTTTTACGTTGCGAATCCAGAGCGGATACCGGTCAAACCTTCCGCGGATGTACAGGTTCCAGGATTCCTCCGTGGCATAGATTATAGGGACTATCCCATACTGTGCTTCCAGTCCTTCCAGCAAGGCCCCAAGCTCCTGCTCCACCTCCGCCGGATTTGGAGGATTGGCAGCCTTGTCACCGTAAAACTCCACATCAACTGCCGGCGGAAGCATCCCTTCCCTGTCAGGCAGACATTGGATGAAATGCGCCAGCTGGTCCTTCCCGCTGCTGTCAAAACTGAAAAAATGGTATGCTCCCACAGCCAGGCCGGACAGGGCCGATTCTGACCAATTCTGAGAAAATTTCTCATCCACATGGGAACTGCCCTCTGTGGCTTTGATGTAAGCAAAATCAATATCCTGCTGTCCCAGCACATTCCAGTCAATTTCGCCCTGGTAATGGGACACATCCACCCCCCGTACCGGATAACGTGTTTTTGAAGGATTGTTTAAGAGAATCCGTCCACTCCATATCAGATAAGCCATGATACCGGCAGCAAAAACCGTCATGACAACGAGAGCGGCCAGTATGCGGAGCCATTTGTATCTGTGTTTCATGTGAAGTCCTGCTTTCCTGAACCCCAATCCGTATTGCTGAAGCTGTTTCAGTAAGATATCAGAGGGTTCATCTTTTATCATTATGCATTACCTGTCCTGGCTTTTCAAGTAAAATGAACATAGAAATTGAACGGTTTTCCAAAAAATCCGCTGCCGGCATCTTCGGATGGGTTCTGTTTAAAACACAATAAAAGGATGCATGTTCTCTTTACAGAGTTTGCATCCTTTTATTGCAGATAAACAATGCGGCGGTCACACCCTCTACGCAGTCACACCCTTGCCTGGAGCTGCCTTATCTGCCTCTGTATCCTTATCCAAAAGCTTGCGGATGCCCTCAAAGGCAACAATCACGCCCAGAATCAGAAGAAGAACTGCGAACACCAGCTGAAGCGCGTTGCCGAATACAAACTGGCTTGACAGGGCCGATATAAGGTCCTTGATTTTAAGGCTCAGGGCCGTAAAGGTGACGCCAAGCATGATAACCATGGGCCCCCAGAGCATGACGCCCTGTCTGTGTGTTTTTTTCAGGAATACGGCGCAGGCAATCAGGGCCAGCGCGGAAAGCAGCTGGTTGGCAGAGCCGAACAGAGGCCAGATGCTCGCGTAACCTGCCCTGGATAATGCGTAGCAGAGAGCCAGGGTCAGTATGGTGGAGAAATATTTGTTAGTCAGCACCTTGTTCAGGGAATTCTGCCTTGATGGGTCAATATCGTCGTTGGTAAAAAATTCCTGGAAAGCAATACGTCCCACGCGCGCCACGGAATCCAGGCTGGTCAGGGCAAAGGCTGAAATGGACAGCGTGATCAGTGTATAGCTGATGGAATCAGGCATTCCCAATGTGGTAAGAAACATGGCAATGGCCTTGGCAAATACCTGTGGAGGTGTTCCGGTTGGAAGGCCTTCACTGGTAGCCAACGCACCGACAGCAATCAGCGCGGTAATGGCCAAAAGACTTTCTAACAGCATGGCGCCAAAGGATACCGGCAGCATGTTCTTTTCATTTTTAATCTGCTTGCTGGCTGTTCCGGAGGATACCAGCGCATGGAAGCCGGATACGGCACCGCAGGCAATTGTAACGAACAGGGTTGGAAACAGATAGGAAATATTTCCCTTTGCATCTGTAAACACAAATGATGTAAAGGAGGGAAGGTTGATGGCCGGATTATAAACACATATTCCCAGAACCGCACCGATAATCATGGCCAGCAGCAGGTAGCTGTTCAGATAATCCCTGGGCTGAAGCAGAGCCCATACAGGAGTCACGCAGGCAACAATCACATACAGGAATACGAAAATGAGCCATGCGCTCTGGGGCACATAGACGGGAAATGCCAGTCCAAGGGCGACAGCCAGCACAAGAAGTCCGATGGCAACCAGGGTATTTATCAGCTTGCTGCATTTTCCATACTTCAGGAAGCATCCCAGTACCACTGCAAATGCAATGAATAAAAGAGATGTGGTGGCAACGGCTCCGTTAGCAGCGATTCTCTCGCCTGTGGCTGCATCAAAACCATTGAATGTGCCTGCCACAATGTCAGCAAAGGCCGCCACTACCAGGATGGAGAACAGCCAGGTGAATAAAAGGAACAGCCTTTTGCCGAGCTTGCCGATATAAACCTCGATTATGTAGCCAATGGAACGTCCCTTGTTCTTGACGGAAGCATACATGGCGGCAAAGTCCTGAACCGCGCCGAAGAATACGCCTCCCAGAAGAATCCACAGCATAACGGGCAGCCAGCCAAACATAGCGGCCTGGATGGGGCCGTTGATGGGGCCTGCTCCTGCAATGGAGGCAAACTGGTGGCCGAATACCACGTTGGTATCAGCCGGCACATAGTCCACACCGTCCTCCATCTCATAGGCCGGGGTCTTTGCATCGGGGTCAACGCCCCATTTCTTTGCCAGATATCTGCCGTAAATCAGATAGGCACCGCCTAATACCACTACGGCTAAAAGCATCATAACTAAACCATTCATCATCAAGTCTCCTCACGTATATAAAGTAGGTTTCAAAGAGTTTGTCCGGGAAATGCCTCTGCATCCTGCTTAAGCTCCCTGCACTGAAAAGAACAATAACCGGCCCTGTAAAAAGAAAAGGTCCCTGCACCTTGCGATGCAGAGACGAATCAATCCGCGTTACCACTCTGTTTGCCGCCCCGTAAAAGGACAGCCCCTTAAGTTCCTGCTGCTCTCAGTCAGCCGGAATCTTTGTTAACGGAAAGAAACCCGTCCATCCCTACTGGCCTTTCTCTCGGGAAAGGGGTTCAGAACAGAAGCTGTTGGGTGAGGCCATGATTCCTCTCGCGCGCCCTTCCACCAGCCGGGCTGCTCTCTGTGCCGGAATCTGAAACCATGACATGTCCCAGTCATTGCTTTTCTCAAGTATCAAACTCTTGATGTCAAGAAGTTTACCACTTTAACACAGAGAAATCAATGATATTTTAACACTTTTTTTATACTTTATTTATATATTTTTCATAACTACAGGTTATACGGATGCAGAACCTTCCGCTTCGCGGGATATGGCGTCATCTGCAATGGCCTGCACCAGCCCCTGTATATGGTATGTTCCGGCAGTGATATCTGCCTTTATTCCATGTTTTTTTAACTCCCCTGCCGTTATGTCCCCGATGCATACCAGCCTGGTCTGTCCTGTCCTTTGTCCGGGATTTATATTCAGGCCGCTTGAAAGATAAGCCCTTACACCGGACGCGCTGGCAAAGGTGATATAGTCAAATCCCTCTTCCGCCTGCCTCTGTTCACTCACCAGCCTGCCTTCCACCTGGTAAAGAACAATGTCATCGTAAACAAGTCCGGCTTTTTCCAGTATACTGGTCAGTACAGGTGATCCGCCTCTGGAGCGGGCAATGAGGATGCGGTCGCTGTCTGTAAGGATGGATGCCAGTCCCCGGGCCAGTGCCTCGGCACAGAAGGAATCCGGCATATAGTCTGCATGGAAACCGAAGTTTGCCAGTTCCCTGCCGGTGCCGTCGCCGATAACGGCAAATTTTATATGACCCAGCAAGCGGTAATCCATGCCGGAGTGCTGCATTTCCTGGAAGAACAGGCGCACACCATTGGCGCTGGTAAATATCAGCCAGGTATATGCAGCCAGGTTTCGGTAGGCTTCCTGCATGGCAGGGCATTTTGTATGGGATATCACTTTCATCTCCAGGATTGGTGAGACAACCGCTCCCTCCTGTTTAAGGGCATGTCCAAGACTGTCTGTAAAATGCCGTGTGCCAACCATACCGATTCTGTATCCGGCCAGGGGACCAAAAGAACGGCATTTCAAATCGCATTTCATATCAAAGGAGGCTGTTTCGCCCACAACAATAATGGCCGGAGTGCCGATCCCCGCCTCCATTACCTTGGCGTGAATCCCGGAAAGCGGCGCCCGGACTGCCCTCTGGTCCGGCAGGGTGCCGTTTTCAATGACAGCCGCAGGTGTGTCCGGGGCCATTCCTCCCTCAATCAGCCTGGCTGTAATGGCCGGAAGCTGTCCCAGGCCCATTAAGAATACCAGGGTGCCCGGCAGGGAACCGTATGTTTCAAACTCAGGAGGGAGACAATCCTCTCCGTCCCGGGTGTGGCCTGTAATCACATGGAAGCTTCTGCTTACCCCCCGGTGGGTTACGGGTATCCCGGCGCATTCCGGGACCGCTATGGCGGATGTTACGCCAGGAACGGTTTCGTAGGGAATCCCGTGGGCCTCCAGTGCCTGGATTTCCTCGCCGCCCCGCCCGAACACAAAGGGATCCCCTCCCTTTAGCCGGACCACCGTAAGCCCTGAAAGGGCCAGTTCCACCAGAACGGCGTTTATCTCATCCTGTTTCATGGAGTGATGTCCGGCCTGTTTGCCCACATAGTTTCAGCCGCCCAATATCTTCCTCATCATATTTGCGATAACCGTTGCCTGCATCCCGCTTCGGATTGAGCAATCCCATCTTTTCATAGTAGCGGATGTTCTGCCGACTGATGCCGGTAAGCTCCTCCGCTTCCTTAATATTCTTCATCCTAAGCTCCTCCTGTCTGCTTTATTTTCCCCGATTATAAAGCTTGCAGCAACTATAAGGTCAATAGAAAATGCGTGATTTTGTTATTTTTGATTTGAGACAACAAGCACATCTTTCCCAGCAAATGCAAACCCCAGCTTATAAATCCGCTCCTCCGGAACACCTGCCGCAAGAAGGTCTGCCTCATAATTTTTGTCCACAATCTGCTGCAACGCATTCATCGCTGTCTGTTCAAGATCGGTTTCTTTCTTACGATCCTGCACTTTAAATTCCATAATGAATGCATCGGTGTTCTCCTGCAACGGATACATGGCAATATCATATCTGCCTCTGCCGCTCTCACGGTTCGACACAATACGATAGCGATCACGCAAAGATACAATAAGTCCCAACACCAGTCCGTGATAGAAATTCTCCGGTGTCCGCTCCTTCGGTCCATCCGCGACATCAAAATAACTGATGGAAGTATAAGTGATTGTCTGCAAATACTCATTCATAAGTTCCATCTTATGCGCAAGCAAAGCTCCTGCAAATCTTCCGTAAGCCGACCATCCATTGTGAAACATGCCAAGGATTTCCGTCTTAAACATCGCCATCACCTCACGGTTCGTCACGGAAACATCACACTCGATTCCCTCCACGCTTCGCACAATATTCTCCGCCTTAATGTAACCTACCGCCAAAAGCAGCGACCACAAACTGTTCTCATCACCTTCCAGATATTGAAACGTGATTCCCTCATTGATCCGCTTATGGACTTTCTCTCCTGCCATCAACCGTTCAATCTCGTACTTACTCTCTACCGGATATCTCCGGATAATATCTCCTACCAGCTTATTGCTGCTCGTATTCACCCAATAACCGATCAGTTCCCGCTGGCGCATATAATTACAGATAGACCACGGATTATAAATATCCTGATGCCGACCGATCGTAAACCCATCATACATTGCCTTCACATCCTGGATGGTATCAATATCCTGACACTTAAACGCATCCATCACTTCCTGCTCCGTAAATCCGAAACAATCACTGTACGCATCACAAGTAACCGTATCCACTTCCAGATTATTAAGATCCGAGAACAACGAGTTCTTGGAAATTCTCGTTACCCCGGTAATAATTGCACGATAAAAGAAATCATTCTCCTTAAACGTTATGTGGAACAGCTGACGAAACGTATTGATCGTCTCATCCCAATACCCATCCGTATAAGCCTCCAAAAGCGGTGTATCATATTCATCCATCAAAATAATTGGAAACTTTCCATAATGCTTATACAACAGCTCACACAATTTCTGAATCGAGATCTCCACATATTCCGTCCGTTGCTCCGAGAAAGAGGTGACAATACGACGATATTCCGCCTTTTCCTCCTCGCTCAGCTTCGGACTCTCCCGCAAATATTCATGCTGAATATACATATTGTATAAACCGAGCGTCACACCCCGCATCGCCTGCGCAAAATCATTCCCCTTGCAGCTTCCGAAGCTGACCGATATAACCGGAATCGTACCGAATAAACGCCTGCAATCCTTATCTTTCCATACCTGAAGCTTCTTAAAATATTCCGGATGATCCGCATACATCGGATCAAAAAATGTCCTGACGGTACTCAAAAGCATCGATTTGCCAAATCTTCTCGGTCTTGTAATCAATGTAATGCGTGCATCACTCGCCAGCCATTCTGGAATAAAATGCGTCTTATCCACATAAAACCGCTTCCCGCACACAAAATCCAAGAAGTTCTGATATCCCAATCCGACATTCGCATCCAGATACGGATTGCGTGATAAAATTTTCTTAAGACTTTCCACATAGGCAAGCAGATGTTCTCTCTCTTCCAAAAGTTCTGTTCGCTCCTGAAACTCAAGAAAAACCTGTTCGCGCTCCGAAAGTTTCACATAATAACTGACCGATTTTCCCTCCACCGTTCGCTGAACATATGGCTGGCTTTTCCCGTTGATCTTCTTATAAGTCAATGTTCCCTTCGGTAATTCCTGTAATCGGTTGTCAATTTCCGCGATTCGCCGCTTCGGATTCAAACACATATGCCCTCCAATGGTTATGAATAGTTATTTACAATATATAACCACTTATAACCATTGTCAATATTTTTAACAAAAAAGCGATCCGGAATCTGTCTCTTCCGAACCGCCTGACTATTCGTTTATTCTGCAATCAGTTTCTTGGCTGCTCCAAAATCTTTCCGTCTCACATACACCAAATATGTGTACAGAACATCTCCAACCAAATCCTTGTATGTCGATGCTGACGGCGAACCATTACCGATTGTTTTGGACATATTAGAATGTACGATCTGACCAAAAGTCGTCATATTTTTCTTCGTAACCACATCATAAAAAATCTCATTTTTACGGAGGATATCAGTCACACGATTTAATTCCTGTGAGGAAGTATCCGCCATTAGTTTTTCCCTGTTAAATACTGTAATCATATGTCTCCTCCTCGGGATATTGCCCCTGCATTTTCTACATCATAACACTTTACTCAATTACTGTAAAGAATTCTATTCACGAATCTTGCATTGCAGGATTCTTACCGCATTTTTAATCAGGATTGCGAACTTGTTTCGCAATTACCTATTTTAATAATTATGTGATTTATTTCACATTATTATACACAATCTTGTGATTTTTATCACACTTTTATTATAAACAAGCGTTTCATGAAATACAATGGTAAATACAATCAGCGCATTGCTGGTCTGCTTCGCATTCTGGCGCTGCATCCGCTTTTACACCAATACAAGGTATTCACTTAACATATCGTTCACACATTCGCGGATCTCAATGGCTGTCTTTTTCGCCTTGTTTGTATTTAACCCGATACGCTTTGCTACTGCAAGAGCATCATCCAGCCCCGGATTAACGCCATTTCCATTTATGGTCGTGGCATGCTCCCCACCCAGAGAGCTGGAATAGGTAAGGTCGTAAGCCGGAGAAAGTACCCACCGCTTTTGATCCTCCAAGTATAGAAACGAAAAGTTCTTGGAGTGGTCATCTCGATTATGTGCGTACATATTGAAGCACATAAGACGGTACAGTTTTTCACATTCCTCCATATTTCCCGTAAGCCGGAGCGTTAATTTCATAAGAATGTCATAATCCAGATTGGGAATCCGATGCGAGGTTTCAAGAAGTCCTGCTGCTGATATCATATGGATCTTTCTATTCTCAGCCTCAACGCTACGGTCAAAGCGCCGCGTGCCAAAATATCCCTCTGTCCGCGTGGAGGGGAACAGCTTTACCTCCTCCAGTTGCAAACCGCACGCTTTCGCACAAAGTGCATATTCATATTCCTGTTTCCCTATATCTCTATAATCCTCGGAAGAAGGAAATTTAATGATCCAGTCCTCCCCTTCCACCTTTGTCAAAATCTTTGGTCTGGCACCACCGGAAGATCCGCCTTTTGAAAAAAGATAGTCGAGATTGCTGCTTCCCTCCTCGTTTAAAAGCTTTTCACATTCTCTTGCTATTTCATCCAGCGTTAGTTCTCCGTGAGCATTTTCCATTCTTGTTGCCGGGCGATAGGTTAACGCTCCCATCCCCGATTCTCCAACGATTGCCAGCCGTTCAAGATTTCCGATCATTTGTGGTTCAATACCATTTTTCCTCATCAGACGATCTACCAGTAACCGTCCCCATCCATCCGGCAGACTATCCGCAAATACACCAAACACCCCTTCAAACGGATCGATCTTGGGTATAAACACTCGCTTTTCAAGCGGTAGTGAAAACGGGCTGATTGAGAAACCGTCCATAATCCAATCATCGGTATATTCAAAGGCAGCCAGACGATTCTGATACAATGCCATAGTTCCGACCGGTCTGTCGTGATAGAAAACATCCAATTTATTTAGTCTGCTCATGTATTACCTCCTCAATAGACTCAAATGGAACCTCTGTAAATAAATTATCCAGTTCATCCTCCACCCCAAGTGCTATTGCAAGCTTGGTAAACGATTGCAGCGAAATCTCTCCGCTCTGTTCAAATCGTTTTAGCGAGCCAAGGCTTACACCAGACTTCGCCGCCAGTTCCCTCTGGGAAAGCTTCTTTCTCTTTCTAAGGCGGATCATACGCTTCGCAATATCCGTATCAATTTCTTTCCATGTTCTTTGAAATAAAGTAATCATGCTAATATATTAGCCCAAATCCGATAAAATATCAATAATAAGCTAATATTTGCGCCCATTTTCAAGCAAAAGCGCAGGTGATGTTTCTCATTCGTACAAATGATCACATTTCCCTCCAATTGCCACTATTCCTCACACATCTCGAACACTAAGTCATTTGCTGTGATCTGTCCATACGAACCGCTTTTCTTGGGAATTGCCGCTACAAATCTCCAGCCTTCAGCCGCATATTTATCAATAATTTCCCTGTGATTATCTTCACTTAAAAGACCGCCTGCTTTTGATTCCACATATAAATACTTATACATTTCATTTCCCTCCATCTTTATTTTATAAATATTGTTCCGTTTTTATCGAGTATACTATACGTCTAGTCAAAAAGAAACCCTGTTTCGCAAACTTTGCGAAACAGGGTTTCTATATCAATTTACGCTCACACTGATCCTGCTACTTTTCTTCTAATACTTCCATTATCTGTGATAATGTAATGTCATTTCCTTCAGCGCTATATTCATCCAGCCCATTTAAATTATATGATGCTTGCGACGCATTCAAAAGACTTGGATAAGTATTTTCATATTGCTCGGCAAGAAATAAATAAGTTTCTCCTTCTAAAATTGCAGTAGCATCTTCAAGGACATACTCATTACTGTCCACCTGTCCTCCGGGACGTTTTATGGTAATCGTATCTCCCTCCACATTACCTTTATATATTTTCTTAATTTTAATTTCGTATAAAGTATATGGTATTCCGGTGCTATCACTTAATCCGGTTTGTGAATCCGTATCCTTCTCAGATCTTACATCTAACACCTCATAAGATATGCTTTTCACCGTTCCGCTAAACACTAGTCCTGCCGAATCCACAATTTCTTTTGCAGAGTCATACACTGGATAATCCGCGTGAATTGAGGTAACTAATCCTTCACTATCATTTTTAGACATATTTTCTTTATTTCCACACGCACTCATTGTTAATAATACCGTTACTGATAAAACTATGCATAATGATTTTTTCATATTGCCTCCTAATATTTCGCATTAACATTGTTTATGTCAAATGTTGTCGGTGCAGTCGTTTTTTCTCTATCTCTTCTATGTTTCATAATAGATTTACTAGCAGTTGATGGATTATCACACAACCAAAATACATGACCAAATTCATGTGCAACAGTACTTTTTATAAATTTTCTGTAATCTGTTGCATCACTACTTATCGTCCTTGCATTTAGCTGCATAACAAATTTGCTAGTATAACCCGTTAATATATTACATGTTTGCGTCGTCAATCCATACCATTCATCATCAAACTGAGCAGCTTCAATATAATTTTTACTACTTGAAGATACAGAAATCGTTACATTTGCACTAGAATTATTCCACGCAGAAATTCCATTGTCTATAGCCGATACCCACAAACTATTATAGCTACTAGAATAATCTTTTACACTTATTTTCCCGGTTTTCGACCCGCATTCCCCATATGGATCGGCTGCATACACACTGATTGGACAAATTCCAATAATACATAATGACATCATAATACAAAGTAATTTTTTGATTTGCTTCATAAAATACCTCTCTTGATAAAATTTTAGTTTAACTTTTACAACCTTTAATTCACCAATAATTACCTTCCAAAAATCCATCTCCAAAAGTCCAATATCATTCCTTCTGTATATAACATGTTTTCCTCCTTTCAAAAAATAAACTGCTCTGACAAGAGCAGTTTATCCTTTACAATATTTCTCTTCAATACTCACGAATGTCAACGGTCATTTCTTGTCGACAACGGTCATATCAAAAGTATCGTTTCTGTGTAAAACCACGTACCTTTTACATAGTATTGGAATTTACCGTGATTTTTTTCTACCGTTTTCTTTACATTATCTAACCCGTATCCATGATTTTCCTTGTCTGCTTTCGATGTCTTGATTTCCTCCATCCTGCTTATCTGAGGCATTGTTTTACAGGAGTTGTGAATATCGACCTGCACATATTTCTCCTTGCGAACAATATGTACTGCAATTTCACCATCCTTATCTACCGCTTCTACCGCATTCTTCAATAAATTTGAAATAATCGTACATAAATCCATCTGTGATATGTGTTCTAAATTTCCAAGATAACCATCAATTCCAATATTACATTGCTCTCTAACCGGCAACAGATAGTAATTCAATAAAACATTTACAACTTCATTGCCCACGTCATACTGCATTCCACGAATTGCATCTAATTTATTCAAAACATTCGATACATATGTTTCTGCCTCCAGATAATGTCCTCTTCTCATCTGATCTTGTATGCAAATCAAATGATTTAAAATGTCATGCCGAAACCGCTTTGTTTCTTCCTGCTGTTCAAACATCATCATAAAATATGCCTTCTGTTGCTCATTATACCGATTTTCTAACTCAGCCTGAAGCCTGAAATTTTCTTTTTGCTGGGAGATATGCAAGAGCATAACCACAATAATTCCAATGCCTAGGATTGCTACCAACAAAATAATATATGCAAAAAGTTTCTGCCCCTCATGATTGGTCTGATCCATAGCATAAATCATATAAGAAATTGCAAAAATAACACTACAAATAACCGGTAGCATTATTCGAGAAGTTTTGGGAACGTTTATTTCTTCCTCCCCTATTTTGGTCTTTAAAAATTTATTTATAATATACAAAACAATAACAACAGTTATACAGGTATATATATTTCCAATTCCATACCCTTCCTCTTTTGGAAAGAAATGTTGCCATATACTTAAATAAATTACCTCTTCAAGTACAGCACTTAAAAACAAGCTAATCATCCAATACTTAATATTTTGAAACCAATTTGTCCCTGTTAGAAAAACACCCACAAGATAATATAACAACGCGATCAAAATATTTTGCAATAATCCTCTAACCTGAAACCCGACCAAAAGCATTTGCACAATATATAATCCCATAAACGACAAAAACTGTTTATAGGTTACCTTCAGGATTTTTCTTCGACATACAACATGATAAAACAATGTTGCCTCTATAATACTGAGAATAAACACAAAACTTGCATATATGTATTCCATCTACCGATACCTCAAATCATACTGCACAAATTGTTTTAACAACTCGCTTTTTCTTCGCCTTGCAACCGGAAGGATCTCACCATTTTTAAGCGTAATCTTATCCTCAATCCGTTCAATCTCCGACAAATTCACAATATAACTTTTATGAACCTGCAAAAACATCCGTGAATCTAGCGCATCTTCCCACTCGGCAAGCGTCATACCACTTTGAAAACTTTCCCGTCCTATAATCACTTCCGTTCGCGATGCCAACTTACTGATATAGCGAATCTGCCTCTGTTGAAAACGATATTTCTGATTGTCCAGATATACCTCTATCGGCGTACATCCAACAAAGGTATCGATTGCCTCACGAATTGCCTTCACCAGTTTTTCCCGGTCGATCGGCTTTGTGATAAAGCGATACGCTTCAATCTCAAATGCCTCTGGAAATCGCTCCACCATGCTTGTCAGCATAATAATCTTGCCGATATTCAGATTCCCCTTTAGCTTTCGTCCGATTTCAATTCCGTCCACTTCCGGCATACAAATATCAAGAAGCAAAATGTCAACCGGACTTGTACACTCCAACAACTCACTTCCATTGTAAAAGTCGACCGGTTCCAACAGGACACCAAAGTCTACGCCTTCAATATACTCTTTTACCTGACGGTGAACTACCGCTTCGTCATCGCATATTCCTACCTTCATTTAATGCACTCCTTGTTTTTTCATTATATGGCATAATTAGACAAAAAGAAATCCCATTCAACGATTTTGTTCGTCAAAATGGGATTATTATATATCTCCATTTACTCGTGATATTACAAATTTGAATCAATCCTATAAATTTTCTAATCTTCCTCTGTCATCTCCGCAACAATCGGTTCAGAAGAAATTTTAACTATCTCCAGCGGCTTTAGACCGTCATCAACAAAATAATAGTTTTCATTGCCATAAAATATTATCGCATTTTTATTGCCATGTTTTAATTGTACATATGGATTTTGCGTAAGCTCATATTCATTTTTCTCTAATACGCCATCTCCTGTACTGTACCACTGATAATCACCCACATACACATCTTGTTCTTTCGCATTTGCTGGAAAAATCGTTAAATATAATTCATCATCTTGAATCGATTCTTTCAGCTTATAAGTCCCATACCAATCCGAATAAACCGGTTGCTCGTTCACTTTCTGTGTTGCAATACTAACCACAATACAGATAAAAGTGAATATAAAAAATACAAACAATAGCAATACTAATTTAGCCTTACTTTTCATTTTCGCTCACCTTTCTCACAATTCTATAAACTTTTTCAAATTATATTTACTGCAAAACCATACTTGCATGCACCGTTTTAAGTTCATATCTAGTCGAATATACTTGTGGTTTTCCCCATTCGCTCCAACAATTATTTACTTTTCTCCTGTATTGTATAAAAGTTATCGTAGGCTGTACTTCTTTTTTAACTTTAATCAAATACCTACCTGACTTTTTCGCTTTAAAACCCTGTCCAAGATATGATACTGTTCCCAATGGAATACTAATTCCCACATTTGCTGATGCATTAGCATACTGTGGGCCTAATGAAACTCCAAATGATATAGTGACAGATTCTCCTCCACTTTCACCGTAAAAGAGAAAATTTCCCTTTTCTACATAAGTTCCATTTGTAGGTTGCCCTGGCACTACTTTTAATGGTGTCCATTGTGGATCTTTGACTACATAAATAAATCTCCATTGTTCATTATCATTGGTTGAATAACTATAAATTCCACTACAAGTAGTTACATCTTTTCCATACACTGGAATAATCATAACATTACACATAAGTATTGTTAATATGCATCCTAATATCCATCGTTTCTTTCTTTTCATTTTTCTAATGTCCATATTAAAAAGTTAATCATTTAATCTGTAGTTGTGTTTTACAACACATATTTTCACACTATAGAATATTTGATTTTTCCTCCTTCATATTTTTTAAACGTAGTTTATTCATTATTTTTCTCTTTTCAATACTCTATAATGTGAACGGTAATATTTTGTCGTAAAAGGATAGATAATCGTTTCGCATAAAAATCCCATATAGCCAACCTTGCTATATGGGATTCCTAATCATTTCTACTTATGTCCAGCGACATCGAGACGTGTCAATGCCTTATGGAGCGCATATTCTGCGCGTTTTAGATCCAGATTCTCGGACTTGGCAGCGATTCGATCCTCCGCACGCTGCTTGGCAGCTTCCGCACGATTGACATCGATCTCATCCGGCCACTCGGCAAGCTCCGCAAGAAGTGTTACCTTCTCGCCAAGGATCTCGGCGAATCCGGCATGCACGGCTGCCACTTTCTGCTGATCGTCATTGTGGATCACAACGACGCCCGGCTCAAGTACCGTGGTCAGCGGGATGTGGTTCTTGTAGACACCGATCTGTCCGTCTCCGGTATTGAATTCGATCATGTCTGCCTCGCCGGTGAAGAACACACGGTCCGGCGTGATGATCTCAACTTTAAACTTATTTTCTTCGGCCATGCTTTCGCACCTCCTACTTTACACGTGCACGAACTTCATCGATCGTTCCTGCATTCAGGAAGTAGCTCTCTGGCACATCATCCAGCTTACCGTCTAAGATCTCACGGAAGCCGCGGATGGTCTCCTCGATCGGAACGTATTTTCCTTCCAATCCGGTGAACTGTACGGCTACGGAGAACGGCTGGGAAAGGAATCTCTGTACCTTTCTTGCACGGCTTACAACAAGCTTATCGTCCTCGGATAACTCGTCCATACCAAGGATGGCGATGATATCCTGTAATTCCTTGTACTTCTGCAGAATCTCCTGTACCTCACGGGCAACTTTGAAATGCTCCTGACCTACGATACGTGGATCAAGGATTCGCGAAGTAGAAGCCAGCGGATCAACTGCCGGATAGATACCAAGCTCTACGATGGAACGATCCAATACAGTCGTTGCATCCAGATGGGCGAATGTTGTTGCCGGAGCCGGGTCCGTTAAGTCATCGGCCGGTACATAGACTGCCTGAACGGATGTAATAGAACCATTCTTGGTCGAAGTGATTCGCTCCTGCAGCGCACCCATCTCTGTCTGTAATGTCGGCTGATAACCTACGGCAGAAGGCATACGTCCGAGCAAAGCGGACACCTCTGAACCAGCCTGTGTGAATCGGAAAATATTATCGATGAAAAGAAGCACATCCTTTCCACCTTTATCACGGAAATACTCAGCCATGGTAAGACCGGTTAATGCTACTCGCATACGTGCTCCTGGTGGCTCGTTCATCTGTCCGAACACCATGGTGGTCTTATCAATAACGCCGGATTCTTTCATCTCATAGTAGAGGTCGTTACCCTCACGGGTACGCTCTCCAACACCGGTAAATACGGAGTATCCACCGTGCTCAGTCGCGATGTTGTGAATCAGCTCCTGGATCAGTACGGTTTTACCTACACCGGCTCCACCGAACAGACCGATCTTACCACCCTTCTGGTAAGGGCAGAGAAGATCAACGACCTTGATACCGGTCTCTAACATCTCCTGTGAAGTTGCCTGCTCCTCAAAGGACGGTGCCGGACGATGGATCGGCCACTTCTCCTCAGTCTTCGGTGCCTCGATCTCATCGATCGGATCACCGAGAACGTTGAACAGTCGGCCAAGTGTATTCTCGCCTACCGGCACGGAAATCGGTGCACCGGTCGCGATGGCATCCATGCCACGGACAAGTCCATCCGTTGGTCCCAAAGCAATACATCTTACTGTATCATCACCCAGATGCTGAGCAACCTCAACAACCAGCTTGCCGCCGTCTTTTAACGGGACATTGATTGCTTCGTTGATCTCAGGCAGATTACCTTCCTGGAATTTGATATCCAGAACGGCACTGATAATCTGAGTAATTTTACCAATATTATTACCTGCCATTTATTTTCTCCTTATATCTACGATATTGCATTCGCGCCAGCGATAATCTCGGTGAGCTCCTGCGTGATGGAGCCCTGACGCGCGCGATTGTACTTCAGTGACAGATCACTGATCATCTCTTCCGCATTGCTTGTTGCAGAATCCATTGCCTGCATACGTGCACCATTCTCACTGGCAACCGCCTCGACAAGTGCTCCGTAAAACAGACTGGTCACATACTTCGGAATAATCATGTCTAAGGCCTCTTCCTCGTTCGGCTCATAGTTCATCAGTATGTTGGAATCGGCAGCCTGATTTTCCTCAGAATCCGGCTCGATCTCCACCGGAAGCAGCTTAATGAGCTTCGCTTCCTGACTGACGGTATTCTTAAAATGCGTATATGCCAGATAAATCTCTCCAACCTCTCCGTTGGTAAAAGCGTCAAGCACACGGCTGCACAGGCTTGCTGCATCCGGATACGTCGGTGCTTCCATCATCTCGGTCTCAAGATCCGCGATATGGTAGCCTCTCCGCTCCAATGCCTCTGCACCTTTGCCGCCGACTGCGTAGATATCCAAGTCTTCTTTGTTGAAATCTCCGCCTGTGATCAGCTTTACGATGTTGGAATTGTATCCACCCGCAAGTCCCCGGTTCGAGGTAATGACAACCACGGCTTTCTTCTTAGAATCGCCGGCGGTCAGATACGGGTGATTGATATTGCCGCTTCGTGCGAGCATGGAACTCACCGTCTTATACATATAGTTGAAATACGGATCGGTCTGCTCGGCACGGTTCTTGGCTTTCTGTAACTTAACGGTAGAAACAAGCTTCATGGCTTTGGTGATCTGCTGCGTACTCTGTATGCTGCTTTTTCTTCGCTTTATGTCTCTCATTGAGGCCATGTCTTATCACCTACTTTCTGCCATTAGCGGAAGGATGCCTTGCACTCTTCAATCGCTTTGATCAGCTTCTTTTCTGTCTCATCATCCATCACATGTGTTGCTGCGATCGATCCCGGAATCTCCGGATATTTTGTATCGATGAACTCAAACAATTCATTCTGGAAACGCAGAATGTCTGCAACCGGAATATCCATCAGATACTTGTTGATCGCTGCATAGATGATGATAACCTGCTTCTCGACCGGCATCGGCTGATACTGCGGCTGCTTTAAGATTTCTTTCAGGCGCTCGCCCTGTGCCAGCTTCTCAGTGGTGTCGGCATCCAGCTCGGAACCGAACTGTGAGAATGCTGCCAGCTCACGGTACTGAGCAAGCTCGGTACGGATCGGGGCTGCAATCTTTTTCATCGCCTTGATCTGTGCGGAACCGCCTACACGGGATACGGACAGACCGGCATTGATGGCCGGACGGAAACCTGCGTTAAACATCTCGGTCTCCAGATAAATCTGACCATCGGTAATGGAGATGACGTTGGTCGGAATGTATGCAGATACATCGCCCGCCTGTGTCTCAATGATCGGAAGCGCTGTCAGTGAACCGCCGCCAAGCTTGTCGGAAAGTCTTGCCGCACGTTCAAGAAGTCTTGAGTGTAAGTAGAAGACATCACCCGGATAAGCCTCACGTCCCGGTGCACGCTTCAGAAGAAGTGACAGGGTACGGTATGCTGCTGCATGCTTACTTAAATCATCATAGACAACAAGGACATCCTGTCCGTTCTCCATCCATTCCTCACCGATTGCACAACCGGAATAAGGAGCGATGTACTGCAGCGGTGCAAGCTCACTTGCGGTAGCTGCAACAACGGTGGTGTATGCCATTGCGCCATACTCTTCCAATGTTTTTACAATATTTGCAACGGTGGAAGCTTTCTGTCCGATAGCGACATAAATACACTTCACGCCCGTGCCTTTCTGATTAATGATCGTATCGATCGCGATCGCGGTCTTACCGGTCTGACGATCTCCGATGATCAACTCTCGCTGTCCACGTCCGATCGGAACCATGGAATCGATCGCCTTGATACCGGTCTGTAATGGAGTATCAACCGATTTTCTGGAGATAACGCCCGAAGCAACTCGCTCGATGCGACGGAACTTGTCCGTCTCGATCGGTCCTTTGCCGTCGATTGGCTGTCCCAATGCGTTCACAACTCGTCCTAACATCGCGTCTCCGACCGGCACCTCTACAACTCGTCCGGTTGTCTTGACGGTGTCACCCTCGCTGATATTCTTCTGGGAGCCGAGAAGTACGGCACCTACATTATCTTCCTCGAGGTTCATTACCATTCCGTAAACCTCTCCAGGGAACTCTAAGAGCTCTCCCTGCATTGCGTTCTCCAGACCATGGATACGCGCAATACCGTCCGCAACCTGGATTACGGTTCCCACATCTGCTACTTCAAGCTGGGAAGCGTATCGTTTAATCTGCTCCTTGATCACAGAGCTGATTTCTTCTGGTTTCAAATTCATGGAGCGCACTCACCTACTTTCAACTGTATTTTGGATAATTCGCGTGTCAGGTCGTACAGTTTGGTCTTGATACTGCTGTCTACGACACGATCCTTGATTCGAATTACCATTCCGCCGATCAATCCGGCGTCTACATCATAATGCATCTCAAATTCTACATATTTGGTTGTCTCCAGCAATCGCTTCTCTACTGCGGCTTTCTGCTCGTCCGTAAGTTCGACTGCGGAGGTGACATATGCAGTTCCGATATTCTTGTACTCTTTTACCCGATCGATGAAATACGTGAATACGTTCATCATTTCCTTGTAATGATCCTTCTCCACGATCATGCGCATCAGTCCAACCAGTTCATCGGAAACCTGACCCTTAAATATGTCTTCAATAAGTTTGACTTTCTCTTCTTTGTCAATCTTGGGATGGTTCATGAGTCTGGACAGATCCGGGTTCTCATTCAGCGCCTGTACGGCAGCTGTCACATCATCCAGTATTTCATCCAGATGATTCTCCTCCAAAGCCAGCTCAAATAATGCATCCCCATATGTCTTGGATACTAGCTTAGCCATGTCGATTCACCCATCTCTTTCAATGTCTCATCTACCAGTGTGCTCTGGATGTTCGTATCGATGGAAGCGGCAACCACCTTCTGTGCCATCATTGCGGCAACAGCGATCATCTCCTGCTTCATGTCATCCATAGCATGCTTTTTCTCAAGCTCAGCTTCCTCCTGCGCTCTCTTCACGATGCGGGAGGCCTCTTCTTTGGCTTCGTCAATAATCTTGGTCTGGTTCTTCATTGCCTTCTGTCTTGCTTCGGCAAGAATTCCCTCTGCCTCCTTGTCAACTTCTTTGAGTTTTGCCTCATACTCAGCCTTTAAGGCTGCGGCACTCTCTTTGTCTTCCTTCGCGCTGTCAATGTCGTTTGAAATCCGCTCCTGTCTGTCCTTCAGCAACTTACGTGCCGGGTTAAAAAGCAGATATGACATGGCAAGCACAAGGAAAAATACGGCGATTGCCAGTAAAGCTGTATCGAAGAGCAACTGTGCGTCAAGATTGAATAAAAATGTCTGTTCAGCTAACAATCTCTTTTACTCTCCTTTCCTTGGGATTCTCCTGGCATCTTAGCCTAACGGATGAACGAAAAGTAAAAGCAGCGCTACAACGAGACCGTACAGACCGGTTGTCTCGGCAACGGCCTGTCCAAGAAGCATGGTAGACATGATCTGTCCTCTTGCTCCAGGGTTACGTCCAACTGCTGCTGCACCGTGTCCGGCTGCGATACCCTGTCCAATACCAGGTCCGATACCAGCGATAACTGCTAAACCTGCACCGATTGCAGAACATGCTCTGATTAAATCCTGTCCTGAAATATTCATAATGTAAATCCTCCTTAACATTTGAGTTCTTTTTTGTTAACAGTACAACAATTCTGTACTGTAAAGAGCAAATCGCATGATATATCCGCTTTGCGGATGCAATTTGCGATGCGGTACATCTTTGATGTATCGCTTGACGTACTTCTCAGAAGTACGTTTTAAGGAGCACATCGCATAAAAATTTGCTACGCAAATAGCGATGTGCGCAGGACATGCATCTTTGATGCATGTCAGCCATCACATGCCTGTGATACATAAGTCATGGTCAACATACAGAATACATACGTCTGAATTGCTCCGGAGAACAAATCAAAGTATACATGAAGCGCTGCCGGCCATACGACAGCAAGTCCTCCAAGAAGACCATATACCAGCGCCATAATTACCGTTCCTGAAAGCACGTTTGCGAACAAACGCAGCGACAGAGAAATCGGAATCGCAATCTCGCTGATAACGTTGATTGGCGCCCAGATTGGAAGCCACGGTGGTAAAGGCGAACATACACCTTCCCAAATTTGTTTTGCGCTTTGATGCTTAACTTTGCAGACCCGAATCATAAAGAATGTGATCAGCGCTAACGCAAACGTTGTGCCGTAGTCGGCTGTTGGCGGACGAAGTCCCACCAGTCCGGATATATTACTCATCAGTATGAATACGAAAATCGTACTGATGTAATTCACGAACTTCGGTGCCCACTTGCCCATGGTGCTTTCTACCATGCCATCCAGCATTTCCACGATCAGCTCTATGACATTCTGGAATGCATCCGGTTTGTCCGTTGCATGCTTCATCTTACGATTCGCAACGATCGCAAAGATCAGCATGAGCGCCATAACGATCAGAATGCATGCATGGCTGGTCGTAATCCAGACTTTCTGTCCGAACACTTCCACCTGAAAGATTCCATGGATCATAAAATCAATGTCGGCTGACAATAAAATTCCTTGATTCACATAGTCACCTCCTTATTAAATTTACTATTTGCAACTACTCAGTGCCTTCGTAGTCACTTAAGATTTCGGCAGAAGATGCATCACTTCCTCCGCTCCGCTTATGTTTTACTTTCTCGATCAATCCCTGTAGGTAAGCACTCACCTTAAGTCCAAGGACGCCTACGAAAGCCATAAACAGATTTCCGAAATTAAAATAGCCCAATATAAAAAACAGAATTACCACAACCACATAACGCAGTATGGATTTTGCAATAATTCTGCGATTGGCATGTTCACTGTCTCCCAGCGTCACCGCATCGAAGATCACCATCGCCAGATTGATGGCAAGTCCCACAGCGATTGCGACACCGTACCACAGTCCGATTGAATATGAGATCTTGTCCTCGACGAACCACACACCAGCCAGCTCGATGACTACTCCATAGAGCAAAATCGTCGCCACGAGTCTTGGCAAAGCATCATTTATCCTTCTTAACATATCGATCATCCCTGCTGTCTTTCTCGATCAGCTTTCTTGCCATCTTGTAAATATTCGTAAATCCCGCCAGCGCACCGATAAAGAAAAATGGTATCATCATCCACGAAATTCCGGTCTTGTCCCCGATCCAGATGCCTATGATGCAGCATAGGAAGATGGGAACGACCATGTTGATTCCGAATTGGAATACCAGAACGAGTGCGTTCATGACCTGTTTGTTGTCTTTTTTCATAGTTCTCCTTACATATGCAGTGCATGCATCATTCAGTTATGCACAGTAGCCCCGGTTGTCAGGCGATGCATCAAAGATGCACCGCAACATTCGCCCTATCAAACCCAAACACCTCAGCCCTCTTTGTGCAAGCACAATCAGTCTGACCTGTTCGGGTTTGGCACTGCTCGTTGCCTACGCTCATTATATCATTTTTAGGCGGTTTGTCCATAAAATTACGTTAATTCATTAACAATTTTGTCACTTTATTGAAAAAGCGCCACATGACAGACTCTTTTACAGTATCTGCCATGTGGCGCATATTATACCGCTTTCCTGACGGTCATTTTATAAGTGAAGCTGCACATCACGATCCGTGTGCTCGTAACGGCGAACAGTCAGTCCCGCTGCTTTCATCATCTTCTTTGATGCGATCACGGACAGTGTGTCCGCATATTTATCGCTGTCATAGACGACCTCGCGGATACCCGACTGGATAATCGCTTTGGCACATTCGTTACATGGGAAAAGCGTAACATATATGCTCGCTCCCTCGAGACTTCCACCTCGGTAATTTAAGATGGCATTAAGTTCACTGTGTGTCGTGTAGAAGTACTTGTTGTCCTCACCTTCACGCACCCATGGGAACTCGTCATCCGAACAGCCGACCGGAAATCCATTGTAACCCATCGAAAGGATCTTGTGCTCGGAGCTTACGATACAGGCTCCCACCTGGGTATTCGGATCCTTGGAGCGCATTGCGGAAAGCATTGCGATCCCCATGAAATATTCGTCCCAACTGATATAATCCTGTCTCTTCGTACTCATCGTCCGTCACCTCTTCTTGGAACATTCGTCCATAAACTCAGATTCTCTGCGAATACCTGACGCTTTTATTTTGTACCGAAAATACGGTCTCCTGCATCTCCGAGGCCCGGTACGATGTACTTCTTCTCATTGAGTCGCTCATCGAGTGCTCCAATGAAGAGGTCAACATCCGGATGTGCCTCCTGCAGGCGCTTTACACCTTCCGGAGCTGCAATAATACACATAAAGCGGATATTCTTAACGCCTTTGTCCTTGAGCATCTGAAGCGCTGCTACTGCAGATCCTCCGGTTGCAAGCATAGGATCAACAACAAATACCTCACGGTTTGCGCAATCTGCCGGAAGCTTACAGTAATACTCTACCGGTTCAGCGGTCTCCGGATCACGATATAATCCGATGTGTCCAACCTTCGCTGCAGGAATCATCTCAAGCATTCCCTCTACCATTCCAAGTCCCGCACGCAGGATTGGTGCGAGTAGTGATACAGCATTTTTTGAAAACCATCGTAGTACAATTTGTTTTTGAGGTCATCGGATAGCAACTTGCTTGTATCGCACCCCGATGGGCGGCTGTATTGAAAAAACAGTTGCCTTTTATATACCACACAACCTAAAAATTATCAAGTACGCGCAGCGTTCACTTCTCCCGTCACCGGGAGCAAATGGACGCTGCTTTTTTTGTTTGCAACGAAAGGAGGCATCCGTGAAATGGCAGTTTTTCGGGTAGAAAAGAACAGCGGCTAC